>Ga0208497_1000102_pt1 | contig 46147 bp, 41 predicted proteins | sample CryBogCBE25Aug07_FD_184555 | JGI IMG/M metagenome (GOLD analysis project Ga0208497, IMG submission 184555) | Freshwater microbial communities from Crystal Bog, Wisconsin, USA - CBE25Aug07 (SPAdes) | ecosystem: Environmental > Aquatic > Freshwater > Lake | place: Crystal Bog, Wisconsin, USA...
GGCGACCTCGGCATGGTGATGAATTCCGTGGCGACGACCGAGGTCGGCCAAGGTGGCGGGGTTGGTCGACTGCACGCCGTAACTCATGCGCGTCACTCCGCCCTGGCGATAGGTGATGAGTCGCTCCAGCGACGCATCTTCGGGGTTGCACTCCACGGTGATCTCACAGTCGCTGGCCTGCGGCACCGCCTGAATGATGCGAATGAGATCGTCAGCCTCGAGGCGAGAGGGGGTGCCCCCGCCGACGAAGATGCTGGTGGCGGCAGGTAGTCCTCGGTCACGCGCGGTGACGATTTCGGAGATCAACGCCTCGACGTAGGGCTCGCGGAGGTCGTCTCGGTCGTCATAGGTCGCAAAGGCGCAGTAATCACAGCGCGTGGCACAAAACGGAATGTGGATGTAGACGCCGAAATCAGGCATCTTCCACTCCGCGCGCTACTGCGAAACGACGAAGCGCTTCATCGCGTTCCACGCCCGCATCAATCATCGGCGCCACGTAGCCGGGCGCCGCGAAGAGGCCATCACCGCCGCCGGGAGCCGTGCGCAATTTCGCCGGCTGAGTTCGCAGCTCGGGAATGTAGGTCGCGATGTACTCGCCATCGGGATCGAAACGCTCGGCCTGCAGCGTGGGGTTAAAGACGCGGTGATACGGCGCCGCGTCGGTGCCGGTGCCCGCGGTCCACTGCCAACCGTGCTGGTTGGAGGCCACGTCACCATCGATGAGGTGCCACATGAACCAGCGCGCACCCCAGCGCCAGTCGAGGTGCAAGTGCTTGACGAGGAACGACGCGCACACCATGCGCACGCGGTTGTGCATCCAGCCCTCGGCGAGTAACTGGCGCATGCCCGCGTCCACCAAGGGATAGCCCGTTTCCCCCACCGCCCAGCGACGAAAGCGTTCTTTCGCCGCGTCGTCTCGATCGATTTCGAGATTCCGGGTGGAATTTTGAAACACCTCGCGCACGCTGCTCGGGTGATGGAACATCACGTCGGCGTAGAACTCGCGCCAACCGATCTCGCTGACGTAGTGCGCCGAACCGCGCCCCACGCCGGCGGTGGCCGCCACGATGGTGCGCGGGTGAATCGAACCCACCTTGAGATGGGGACTCAGGCGGCTGGTGCCCTCGAGGCCGGGGTTGTTGCGCTGCTCGGCGTAGAGGTCGACGTGCTGGCGAAACTGCGCGAGTAGTCGCAGCGCCTCGGCTTCACCCGCGACGGGCAAGGTGGCGTCGACGGACTCGATGCCCTCAAACAGTGCGGGCCACGAGCGGCGCGAGAGGGCGACGAGGTCGTCAATGTGGGCCGTCGACGGCGCACTACGCAGGTCGAGGGCGACTCGTGGCGCCAGTTCCAGATCGAGTTGCTCTTCCCAGGTCTTACGAAACGGCGTGAAGACCTTGAAGGGGGTGCCGGTTTTGTTGAACACGCTGCCGGGCGTCACGATGTAGGGAGAATCGAGAAAGTGAATCGCCAGTCCCGCCTCCGCCACGCGGCGGCGCACCTCGTGGTCGCGCTCACGGCCGTAGGGTCCGTAATCGGCAGTGGCAAAGATCTCCGCAGCCCCGGTCTCCGCGGCCAACTCAGCAAGAACGACGGCGGGGTCGCCCGCACGAATGACGAGGGCGCCATCAAGGTCACGATTCAGAGCGTGCAGCGACTCCGCTACCCACCGGGCCCGGTTGGGGCCACTGGGCGAGGCCAGGCGGTTGTCGATGATGAACAGCGGCACCACCGGACCGTGAGCGGCGGCGGCTAGCGCGCGTGAATCCGACAGTCGTAAATCGCGGCGAAACCAAAAGATGCGGGGCGCAGTCACCGCGCCACCTTAAAGGTCACAGCGCCGGCGGCCTAAAGGTGCGAAGGCGCCGACCAAGGTGGCCTTCGAGGGCCTCACGACTCATTCGCTTGACCTCGTCACTGCCCGCGGGACGCTCCTCGCGCAGCACTCCCGCAAGATCGCCCAGACGCATTCGCTGCAGCAGGGTCAAGGCTTCCGGCGAGACGGGAAAGCCCACCTGACAATCGCGGCAGGTCACTCCCCCATGGGCCCCGTCAAAGCTGGTGAGGTGCTCAGTGGCCCCACAATTCACGCAGTGATCCACGATGGGAGTCACGCCGTCGGCTTCGAGCACCCGCCAGGCGAAGGCGAAGGGCACGAGGTCGGGGTGGAACTCGCTGTTGGCGACCGCGCGCAGGGCCCGCACCACCGTCTCGAACAATTCCGGCGCGGGTTCGTTCTCGAGGGGCAAAGCGTCGAGAACTTCCATGAGGGCGGACGCGGCGTGCAGGCGGTCAAGGTCGCCGCGAAAGGTCAAGGTTGCGTCGAGGTACGAGACTTGGCGCACAATCTGAAGCTCGCCACGCCCCGATGCCATCAGAACATCAATCAGTGCCGTGGACTCGAGGGCCGAGCCAATCTTGCTCGTGGGCTTGCGCACCCCCTTGGCGATGGCGCGAACCTTGCCGTGCGACTTGGTGAAGAGGACCACGACGCGGTCTGACTCCCCCGACTTAAAGGTGCGCACCACGACCGCGTGGTCGCGGATGTCGTTCACTCCTTATCCGAGGGCTTTTTGAATTGCGGCGACTTGCGCTTGATGCCCATGGTGGAGGTCAACCAATTGCCGCCGCCCACCAAAACGACGAGCACCAACGGAGTGGCCAGGAGAGGAATGAGGCCACTGGCGCCATTGAGGGCGACGCCCCACAGAAAGAGATACACGACGGCCAGAAAAACGATGGCGGCCTTGGTCACCGTCATTCGTCAAGCCCCCCGTAACGGCGGCGACGGCCTTGGTATTCACTCACGGCCGCGTAGAGATCTTCGCGTCGAAAGTCCGGCCATAACACCTCAGTAAAGACGAGCTCGCTGTAGGCCATCTCCCACATCAGGAAGTTGCTGGTGCGATATTCACCGGAGGTGCGAATCACGAGGTCCGGGTCGGGAATCTCCGGGTGATACAGGCGTTCGCGAATGGCCTTCTCGGTGATCTTGCGAGCCGGCACGCCGTCTTCAACTAATTGAGTGATGGCGTCGATGAGTTCGGCGCGGCCGCCGTAGTTAAAGGCCATATTGAGCACCATGGTCTTGTTGCGACGAGTGAGCTCGGCCGCATCGTCCATATTGGCGAGCACGCGGCGCGGCACGCGCCAGTCGCGACGACCTGAAAACACGATGCGAATGCCCACTTCCCCGAGCTCGCGAGCTCGGCGCTTCAGGAGCGATTCGTTGAAATTCATCAAGAACTTCACTTCGTCGACCGGCCGGCGCCAGTTTTCGGTGGAGAAGGCGTAGACCGTCACGTACTTAATGCCCGCCGCCAAGGCGCCGTAGACCACGTCGACGAGGGCCTCTTCGCCCGCGGCGTGGCCGTCGGTTCGCGGGAGCCCTTGGCGCTGGGCCCAGCGGCCATTTCCGTCCATCACGATGGCCACGTGGGTGGGCATCCGGCCCAGATCAAGATCCTTGGGCAGCGGGAGGGGACGCGGGTCAGGCACGGGTCAAAACTAGTCCGGTCCCGCCACGTTCCGGCGGCTCGTTAGTGTCGTCGCGTGCGAAGCTTTGATCCCGACGTCCCTGACGAGTTAGACGGCGACGTCGAATTCTCGGCACCGGCCCGTGTCGTGGTGACGGCCGAGAACGAACTGGAACTGTTATCCGCCATCACCTCAGATTTGCCCGGCGGTGGCGAATCTCGTCCCGGCCAGCAAGAAATGGTCCGCGCGGTGACCTCCGCGATCGCCACGGGTGAACATCTCATTATCGAAGCAGGTACCGGCGTGGGTAAGTCCCTGGGCTACCTCGTGCCCTCCGCCCTGTCGGGCTCGCGCGTCGTCATCGCAACGGCTACCAAGAACCTCCAAGACCAACTCGGCCACAAAGATGCCCCCGCCGTTATCGCACGGACCCACGCGTCGGTCGCCGTCTTAAAGGGTCGCCAAAACTACCTCTGTCGCCTCAAGGCACGCGGTGTGGGTGACGGCAACCAGATGTCCTTTGAGACGGACGATTTACCGAAGGGCTACGTCGACGAAGTTCGCCGCATCTTGGCCTGGGGCGAAAGCTCAGAGGTGGGCGACCGTGACGAGTTGCCCTTCGAGGTAGATCCTCGTAGTTGGCGGGCCGTCTCGGTCACCCCGCAGGAATGCCTCGGACGAATGTCGTGCCCGGTGGCCCACGAGTGTTTCACCGAGAAAGCTCGCGACCGCGCCGCGGAGGCGGACATCGTGATCGTCAACACCCATCTCTACGCCTCGCACCTAGCCTCCGGACAGACCTTGTTGCCCGCCCACGAGGTCGTCATCCTCGACGAAGCCCACGAAGCCCTCGACATCTTCACCTCCGCCCTCGGCACGTCACTTGCCATGGTGCAACTACGGGCCCTCGCCACCACGCTTCGCCCGCACGTGCGAGAAAGCCACCCCGATGCCCTCGGTGACCTCGTGAGCGCCATTGATCGCTTGAGCAGCGCCCTAGAGCGTCAACTTGACGAGCGACAAGACGTCGGCCTGAGTGAGAGCGCAATGGTCGCCGTTGCGGATGCGTCGCGAGCTCTCGCTCCCCTGATTGAAGCCCTGCGGGTGCACCCTCGACTCACCGAAACCGAGCGCCAAAATGCGGTGGGTCCGGCGGTGCACATCCTGGGCGATCTCGATCGGCTCACCAAAGTGTCCGAGCGTGAATTGCTACACGTCGAACGTGAAGGTCGCGAACCCGTCATCAAGGTGTCGCTCATCGACGTGGGTCCGCGCCTGGCCGGCGAACTATGGGATCACGTCACGGCGGTGTGTACCAGTGCGACCATTCCTCTCTCGCTACGTCGCGACCTCGGCTTGCCCGCGAGCACCACGGAGCTACAAGTACCCAGCCCCTTCGATTATCCCGAGAACGGTCTGCTCTACGTGCCGGAAATGGCTGATCGCAACGACCCCGTTGCCGAGCAGCAGATCATTGACCACCTGGTGGAACTGATTACCTGGGCCGAAGGTCGCACCTTGGCCCTCTTTACCAATACGGCGGTCATGCGCCGCGTCCACGAGGCCGTTAAGGCTCGCGTCGCCACGCCGGTCCTGGTGCAGGGCGAGAAGGCCCGAGGACGGTTGCTGACGCAATTCGCCAATGATGAATCGACCAGCCTGTTCGCCGTCGCGAGCTTCTGGCAGGGCGTCGACGTACCCGGAAAGTCGCTGTCCGTGGTGGCGATTGACCGCCTCCCCTTTCGCCCCCAGGGCGACCCCATTAGCGAAGCGCGCCGATCGCGCTCGACCTCGCCGTTCATGGAAGTCGACCTGCCGCGAGCGACCATGATGCTGGCTCAAGGTATCGGCCGCCTTATTCGCTCCTCTACTGACCGCGGGGTCGTCGCCGTGTTCGACATTCGCCTGGCCGAAGCGCGCTACGGCAACGTCATGCGTAAGCGCATCCCGCCGATGCGTCGCACGCGGGTGGGTTCAGATGTTCGCGAATTCCTGGAAGCAATTCTCGAGGACTAGAAACTCGCGGTGGGGTCGACCTCGAGGAGGTCGTGGGCCAGGGCGCGAATCGCCAGGCCGAGCAAGTTCCACTCACCACTGTCGGAGGTGATGACGGTGCGACTAGCCCTCTCGTCGGCAGCGCTACGAATGGCAAAACCACTGAGCAGCGACAGCACCGCGACGGCCCATTCGTCGATGTCGTGGGGTGCACGCGGGCGGACACCCAGTTCGCTGAATATGTAGGTGTAGAGCTCGACGGTGCGGGCGTGCTGCGCCCCTTCTCCTTCGGAGAGCGCAAGACGCATTTCCGCATCCCACACTTCACCGTTGTTGTGCCACCTCGTCCAGGCGCCCACCCAAATTGGCCAGAGCTTCGAGGCCATCACATCAGTCATGGCGCCGGTCGCGATGGCGCGAATGACATTTTCAAAAGTCGCCCATCGAGATGACTCACTCGACGTGTCCCTCGTGGACATCGCGTCGGCCAGAGCCGCCAAGGTCACGGGGAACTCGCCCATGAAGTCGTGTCGGGCTACTTCCAAAATGAGCTCGCGCTGATACGCGTCTTGGTTCTCCCAGACGCGACCAATGATCGAAGCGTTCGTAATGGTGAGACCGCGGGTCTTGATGCGATCGAAGACTCGCTTAAAGGTCACTCGGTCCGCGCCGAGAGATAATCCCTCGTCAATGAGGATTTTTTGGCCCTCGGCGAGCAGCAAGTCGCGATATTCCTCACCCGACATTCGTTGACGCCGCCGGCGAATGTCGCCGCCGTCAACGGGTGAGTTACTCATAGGTCAACCCTAAGACCTGCGGTTCACCCAAACTGCGCAGGTTTTGCGACTCTGAGGGGCATCGGCTAGTAGCCGAAGCGGTCCAGTACGTCCTCGCGACTTTGCCACTTGGGCTCGACCTTCACGATGAGTTCTAAGAACACGCCGGACGGCATTTGTTGACGCACCTTGATACCGACGTCTTTCAGATTGCGACCACCGGCACCAATCACCATGCCCTTTTGGCTTTCGCGCTCCACCAAGATCTCCACCGTGATGTGGGGCCATTCGTATTCGGACACACGACAGTGAATGGAGTGTGGCAATTCTTGGCGCATGGCGCGAAACAGCTGCTCGCGCACCAACTCGGCGATGTACATCGCTTCGGGAACGTCCGTCACTTCGTCTTCGGGGAAGAACCAGGGACCCTCGGGCATGAGCTTGTCGACGAAGTCCACGAGGTGGTCGACGTTGTGGTTCTTGGTGGCCGAGGTGGGGATGTACTCCACACGAGCCGCGGCGCCCTGCGCGTTCATCTCGGCGGCAATCTCGTTGACCGCATCGGCGGCGGCTAATAGTTGAGCGGCGGTCCCCTCGCGGCCCGCACGGTCCGCCTTATTGACAATCAGCAGCGGCACGGCGCCGTGCTCGCCGCAGGCTTGCAAGAGATTGGAAATGGTCATCTTGTCGCCGGGGCCAATCGCGCCCGTGGCGTCAATCATTCCCATCACGACATCCACGCCACTGACCGAGGAGCGCGCCGTGTTATTGAGGCGGTGCCCCAAGGTGGACGTGGCGCGGTGAAGTCCCGGCGTGTCGATAAAGACCATCTGCACGTCCTCGCGCGTCAAAATGCCGCGAATGGCGTGACGGGTGGTGTTCGGCGTTCCGGAGGTGATGGACACCTTTTCGCCAATGATGGCGTTCACCAAAGTGGACTTGCCCACGTTGGGTCGGCCGATCACGGCGATGAATCCGCAGCGGGTCACTTGAGGGTCACCCGGACCGATTCCACGCGACGGCCGTCGACTTCGAGCACTTCTACGAGATAAGGATCCATATCGAGCACATCTCCCACGTTCGGAATACCTCCGCTGTGGTCCAAGACGGCGCCACCTACGGTGTCCCAACTACCTTCGGGCAACGACAAGCCGAACTCGTCATTGGCGTCATCCAGATTCATGCGACCAGAGATGACCTTAGGCCAAATGCTCTTCTTCTCTTTATCCGTGAGCTTGATCGTCGACTCGGGATCGTGCTCGTCTTCGATGTCACCGACCATTTCTTCCAGAACGTCTTCGAGGGTCACGATGCCGGCGGTGCCGCCGTATTCGTCCGCCACGATGAACAAGTGGGTCTTCAGGGAGCGAAATTCCTGCAGCACCTGTCCCAGTCGCTTCGTCTCCGGCACGAAGTGCGCGGCCACGAGTCCAATCTCCGGCAAGGCCTTGCCCGCGTGCCCCTCTTGGACGGCGCGAGCCAGCTGACGAAGTGTCACGAGGCCCACCACGTCATCAATGTCCTCACCGAGAACGGGTAAGCGGCTTCGGTTTGACTCGAGGGCGTGAGCCAGGGCCTCTCCGGCCGTCGACGTGGCGTCCACGCAGACCATGTCGACTCGCGGAATCATGACTTCGCGAACCATGGTCTCATCGAGTTCAAAGACACCGGTGATGACGTCGCGTTCGGTCTCGTCGATGTGGTGGTCAAGTGCGGCGGCGGTGGCCATGGCCCGGATTTCTGATTCCGCCTGATCACTCGGATCTTCCGAGCGACCAAATGGCTTCAGTGCCCAGCGAGCCATGGCGAGAAGGAGCGCGCTCACCGCGCGAACCGGCCAGAACTTCATCAAGATGGCCACCAGCGGCGCCGCCGCCAGGGCCGACGACACGCCGTGCTGGATGGCGAAGTTCTTCGGAATCGCCTCAAAGAGGACGAAGATCACGACAACTTCAAAGACGGTGGCAATGGCCACTCCCGCGGTGCCAAAGAGATGTCCGGCGAGCACGCCGACCAAGGTGGCCGAGACCAGTTGGCAAATCAAGATCAACAAGAGGAGCGGGTTCAGAAACTCATCAGGGTGCTCCACCAGATTTAGCAGGGCGTGAGCGCCACGCCGCTTCTCGTTCTGTAGCGCCATCGCGCGCGATCGAGTCATGCGCACGAGGGCCGTTTCGGCCAGCGCGAAGAAACCCGACAAGGCGAGCAGGAATATTACGACGACGACCAGGATCGAGTCACTGGCCTTCCACACCACTTCAGTCAACATCAACGGACGTATCCCTCGCGATAGTGACGACGAAGCAGCTCTTGTTCACGCGCTTCCATCGCTTCGGCTTCGGCGTCGACTTCGTGGTCCCAGCCGAGCAAGTGCAGCACGCCGTGAACCACCAGGAGTGCGAACTCATCGTCCAAGCTCACCTCATGGTCCGCGGCGTTTCGCACCGCGACGGTGGGACAAATCACGATGTCGCCGACCAGCTGGGGAATTTCCGGCTCCACGTCGCTCGGACCGGTGCCACCGGCATCGGGAAAGCGTCCGGCCGGCATCGGCTCATCATCAATAGGAAATGACAACACGTCGGTCGGCCCGGGCTTGCCGCGAAATTGCTGGTTCAAGGTCGCGATGGTCTCTTCATCCACGAACAACAAGGAGACTTCCGCGGGGCCCCGCACTCCTTCAGAGTGAAGCGCCGCTCGGCAGAGCTCGCTCCACTTTTCGAGGTCGACGTCGATGTCGGACTGTTCGTCGGCGCAATATAAGTCGATACTCATGACTGGGCCCGATCGTAGGCGGCGACAATGTCGGCGACGATTTGGTGGCGAACGACGTCTTTCGCACCGAGGTGCACGAAGGAGATGTTGTCCACGCCACTCAAGATCTTTTCGATGCGCGCGAGACCACTTCGCCCGCCGCCCAGGTCAATCTGGGTGAGGTCACCGGTCACAACGGCCTTCGAGCCAAAGCCGATGCGGGTCAGGAACATCTTCATTTGCTCGGGCGTGGTGTTTTGCGCTTCGTCCAAGATGATGAAGGAGTCATTCAAGGTGCGGCCGCGCATGAAGGCCAAGGGGGCAACTTCGATGACGCCCTTTTCTTGATAACGCGCCACGCCATCGGGGCCGACCATGTCAAACAGCGCGTCATAGAGCGGACGCAGGTAGGGGTCCACCTTGGCCATGAGGTCGCCGGGCAAGAAACCCAGGTGTTCGCCCGCCTCAACGGCCGGACGCGTCAACACGATGCGCTGCACCTGGCGACGCTGCAGTGCTTGCACCGCGGCGGCCACGGCGAGGTAGGACTTGCCCGTACCCGCGGGGCCAATACCGAAAGTGATGATGTTGTTTTCGATGGCGTCGGTGTAGCGCTTTTGACCGGCGGTCGAGGGGCGAATGGGCTTACCCTTCGCTCCGCGAGTGATCTCCGTCTTCAGCACGTCGCTGGGACGAACGTTGTCGCGCACCATATCCACGGTGCGGCGCACCTTGACGGCATCAAGTGATTGTCCGCTTTCCAAAATCAACACCAATTCATCGAAGAGTCGAAGGACCTGTTCGGCTTCCGGACCGGTCACGGATATCTGATTGCCCTGCACGGTGATGCGGCAATCGGGGTACCCGCGTTCGATGGCGCGCAAGTACTCGTCACGAGGACCAAAGAGGCTGGAGAGCAATTGGGTATTCGGAATGAATGTTGTCGCGGTCTGACCCTGCGGCATGTCGCTCATCCCGGGGGCCAATCCATCAGTCGTCCGCCGAGAACGTGGAGGTGAAGGTGGGGCACGGTCATTTGCGCGTCGGCACCCACGTTCATCACGAGGCGATAGCCCGATTCGCGCACCGAGGTGACGTCGGCAACTTCTTGGGCGAGGCGCACGAGATCGCTCACGAGAGCTCCATGCGAAGCGTCAATGTGGTCGGCACTGGTGACGTGCTGCTTGGGCACGACGAGGACGTGAACCGGCGCCTGTGGGGCGATATCGCGAAACGCCAGGGCGGTCTCGCTCTCGGCGACCACCTCAGCGGGAATCTCACCCGCCACGATGCGGCAGAACAAACAGTCGCTCATGACCACTTCACCATTGCCGTGAGACTATTCGCTCGAGAGACGTGGCCACTGCACACCACCGAATTTCAGCAGTGTGCCCGCCACCAAAGCGGCGGTCTCGGTGCGCAGCACCGTGTCACCCAGTCCAATGCGGGGCTGATTCTCCGGCCACTCCGCGCTCGCCCACCCACCTTCCGGACCAATGGCGATAGCCGAGACCGTGGACAAACTCCCCGATGCTCCCGGCTCGGCAACCGCGACGTCGAGGGGCACGTCCGCCACCGCAACAGGGTCGGCCACCACGAGGTCGTAACTGCGGCGACACTGCCCCGAGGCTTCCGCCGCGATCTTGCGCCAGCGGCCGAGGAGCTTCTCACGAGCCTCGCCCGTGAACTTGAGGGCCAACCTCTCACACACCAGCGGAACAACCGTGGTGATGCCTAGTTCGGTCAACTTCGCGATGGCCCACTCCCCGCGGTCGCCGCGAATCGGGGCGAGATACACCGTGGTGGCGGGCGGCTGCGGATCGGTCACGACGTCGGAGATGCGAGTAATCGAGGACAGGTCCACACGCGCCATCGCTACTTGCCCGGCGCCATTCGTCACCACGATTTCCTCGCCCTCTCGGGCGCGCAGCACCTTGAAGAGGTGGTGATGGTCGTCTTTGCTGAGCACCGGTGAGGCCACGTCGCCCACTCGGAATTGCCCGAGGGCGTCAACGCGACGGCGAAGGTCGGTCACTTGGACTTTCCGCGACGGAACAACTTGGCGCCGGCTGAATCATCGTTCGTCTTCACGCCCTGCAGGTCAGCCAATTGGCGAAGCAGGTCGCGCTCGGCATCAGACACGTCGCTCGGCACATCAATGCTGACGTGCACGTAGAGGTCGCCCACGCCACGGCCACGAAGGTGCGTGACACCGCGGCCCTTGAGTCGCAGCACTGTGCCGTGCTTCGACCCCGCCGGCACATCGATAACTTCCGGCCCTTCGAGAGTGGGGATTTCGATCTCGGTGCCGAGAACGGCCTGGGGGTAGCGGATAACGATTTGAGTGTGCAGGTCATCGCCTTGGCGCTCAAAGCGCGGGTCATGAGCGACGCGAATGTGCACGAACAACGTGCCGTTGGGTCCACCACGAAGTCCTGCGGGACCACGGTTCGAGAGGCGCATCGTGGAACCGTTTTCGACGCCCGCCGGAACATCCAGCGTCAAGGTCTGCTTCACGGTGGTACGACCTTCACCACGGCAGGTCTCGCAGGGCGTGACCACGATGGTGCCGACGCCACTGCAGCGCGAACATGCCGACGAGGTGATCATTTGACCCAAAATCGATTGCTTCACGCGGCGAACTTCACCAATGCCCTGACATTCGCCGCAGGTCTCGACCGACGTGCCGGCGGCCGCGCCCAGTCCCTGACAATCGGGGCACGAGACGGGCAAAGTGATCACCACGTCACGACGAACGCCCGTGGAGGCGTCGTTCAACGTGATGTCGATACTGGTTTCCATGTCCGGACCGGGCAGGGGGCCGGAACGACGAGGGCTCGGTCCACCCATGTTGGAAAAGAACATGTCGAAGAGGTCCTGCACCGACCCGCCGCCAAAGCCACCGCCGCCACCAAAGGCATCACCGGCGTGGCCGAAGCGGTCGTAGTTCGAGCGTCGTTCGGGGTCCGACAAGATTTCGTAGGCCTGAGAGACCTCTTTAAAACGCGATTCGGCTTGTGCGTCGCCGGGATTGGCGTCGGGGTGCAGCTGTCGAGCGAGTCGCCGATACGACTTCTTGAGGTCGTCGGGCGACGCGTTACGGTCGACTTCGAGCAGTGCGTACAGGTCAGCGGTCACCGATCAAGTCTCCTAAGCGTTGGCCGAGTTGCTGCGAGACCATTTCGGCCGTCGCGAGCGCTTCGGGATAGTTCATTCGAGTAGGGCCCAAGAGGCCCACGGCACCAGCGACTTCACCGTCAACGGTGACGGGCGCCACCACGACCGCGGCGGTCGAGAGCGGCTCGTAGCCGTGCTCGGAGCCAATGGCCACCGAGAGGCCCTGCTGCAAGATGTCTTCGAGCAAGTTGACGACGACGATTTCTTTTTCGAGGAGGCCCAGCACGTTGCGCACCGCTTCGACGGTGTCGAACGTGTCCGCCACTTTCGCCGAACCACCGATGTAGACCCGGTCTTCTTCAAAGGTTGGTGTGCTGCGATACAAGCTCGCGATGGCTTCGCGCACCAAGGTGGCCACCGGTGTGTCGCGGGAGGGAACCTCGACTCGCTGTTCCAACGTGTTGCCGAACAACAACGACGCAATTTGTGTGGAGGCTTCGTTGACCTGCTCGGGCGTCATTTCGAAGGGCAGTTCCAGGGTGCGACGCACCGCTTCACCGTCCGACAAGATGGCCACCACGACGCAGCGTCGAGGGCCGAGGTCGACAACCTGGACCGACCGCACCGTGGCCGAGGCGTGGCTGGGCGCAATGATCACCGAGGTGTAGTTACTCATCTCGTTCAGCATCTGACTGGTCTGCGTCAGCACGTCTTCCATCTCGCCACGCAGGTGGCTGAAGAAGTTCGACAAGGTGCTGTGCTGCGTCTGGGGCAACACCCCGCGACCGAGATGGTCCACGAAGAAGCGATACCCCTTGTCCGTGGGAATACGACCCGCCGAGGTATGGGGCTGCACCAAGAAGCCCTCGCGCTCGAGGGCGACCATTTCAGATCTCACCGTGGCGGACGACACCTTGACGGCATCGTTCGCGGCGACGGAATTTGATCCCACAGGTTGGGCGGTGTCGATGTGTTCGGCCACCACCGCGTTCAAGATGGCGGCCTTACGCTCGTCAAGCTCGCCCGTCGTCGCGGGCTGGATTTTGGGAGTTGAATCTGCCATTTGGCAGTCGAGTCTACCGAGTGCCAAAGAAAAATCTTCGACCTAAGGTAAATAAATGAGCAGCATTCCTCTCCCCGATCGTCAGCCCACCCGCAAGCTCGGCAGCGAACGCGAGCAACTCGACAGTTGGCTCGATTTTTACCGCGACACGCTCATTACCAAGTGTGCGGGTCTGAGCGATGATCAGCTGGCGTCCCGATCGGTCGCCGTCAGCGACCTCACCCTCCTCGGCCTCTTGCGCCACATGGCCGCGGTCGAGTGGTGGTGGTTCGAGCACAATTTCGCCGCCCTCGATACTCCCGAGCTCATCGACAGTTCCACCGACCCTGATGCGGACTTCAACGACCTGGGATCACTTCCCGTCTCGTCGGTCTACGAGTTGTTCGTCGCTCAAGTTGCTCGCTCTCGCGAACAGGCGGCCTACGGTGAACTCGACGAGGTGGCGCGGCGCCACTCGGACAATCCGGTCAATCTGCGCTGGATTTACATCCACATGATTGAGGAGTACGCACGTCACTGCGGACACGCGGACTTTCTGCGCGAAGCCGTTGACGGCCACGTGGGCTACTAACGCCGACCACGTTTTTTTGACTAGCTGGCCCGGACGTAATCCTGGAGCGCCGCGCGAATGGCGTCGGATACGCTCATCCCCTTTCGAGCAGCAACCTCAAGTAAGTCGCGCTTCAATTCGGGGCTGAGGCGCACTGATTCGATGCTCGACGGTGCCGAACCCATCGCGGGACGTCCACCGCGCCGACGAAGAATCTCGTCGACGTCATATCCCTGCTCGGCCTCTCGGACCAACTTTTCTGTTGAATTCTTGCGCTTGGCCATGTTCATTCTCCCGTCCTCGGTAACAGTCGTTGGTATTGGTTACGCATCTTCATCGCGTGAATCACGCAGGGACCCGCTGCTCGGTCCATCACCACCACCTCCAAGAGTCCTCCGTCGCAACCGGGACCCACGAGGAGGTAGCGGAGCGGATCTTCCCCCACGTCGTCCACGCTGAGAGCGTTGGCGACTGCGTGATGAATGTCCCCATCGGCAACCCCATGCTTTCGGGCTGACGGCAGCACTTCTATGACAGTATCGTATGACAAAACCCCTCGATGGTGCAGGTCGCCCTGGCGAAGCTTCTCGAAAGGGCGCCAGCGCGTCCTCCAGGGGCGATGGTCACAACCGTCGCGGACACGTGGTGCCCTACACCGGATTTCTCACTCCGCAGCGAGAACAGGTGTAGGTGGTTGCCGCCCAGCACACCAGATTTTCGGTGTGACAAAAGGGCAGGTGGGGTGCTCGTAGCGCGGGGTGCCGCAACCACAGCGAGTGCGTTGAGGGTGACAGGGAACGTCCATTGCCCCACCGTAGAGAGGGTCTATGACACTCTCGGTTCGATTAGTCCTCGAGTTTGAGGGCGGCGACGAAGGCTTCCTGAGGGATCTCAACGCGGCCGATGTTCTTCATGCGCTTCTTGCCCTCTTTTTGCTTCTCGAGGAGCTTGCGCTTTCGGGTGATGTCACCGCCGTAACACTTGGCCAACACGTCCTTGCGCACGGCCTTGACGGTCTCTCGCGAAATGATGCGTCCACCAATGGCGGCCTGGATGGGCACGTCGAACATCTGACGCGGGATGAGTTCTTTGAGGCGCTCGGCCATCTTGCGGCCGTAGTAGTCGGCGTTCGACTTGTGGACGACGGTCGAAAAGGCGTCCACCGGCTCGTGGTTAATCAATAGGTCGACACGCACCATTTGGCTAGTGATGTACCCGCCGGGCTCGTAGTCGAGCGAGGCGTAGCCCTTGGTGCGACTCTTGAGTGCGTCGAAGAAATCGATGACCACTTCGCTGAGCGGAATCTTGTAACGCATCTCGACACGCTCGGTGGAGAGATATTCCATCTTGATCATTTCGGCACGGCGGCTCTGACAAAGGTCCATCACCGGTCCGAGATACTCCGACGGCGTCAGAATGTTGATCTCCAAAATCGGCTCTTCGATGTAATCGATGCGACTGGGGTCCGGCATTTCGACCGGGTTGTCCACGATGACCATCTCGCCGTTGGTGAGGTGCGCGCGGTACACCACCGAGGGTGCGGTGGCGATGAGTGACAAGTTGAATTCACGCTCGAGACGCTCGCGCACGATCTCCATGTGGAGCAGGCCAAGAAATCCACAGCGAAAGCCGATGCCAAGGGCGTGTGACGCCTCGGGTTCGAACGTCACTGATGCGTCATTCAACTTGAGCTTGTCGAGAGCGTCGCGAAGGTCCGGCAACTCGTCGCCATCAATGGGGTAAATACCGCAGAACACCATGGGCTTGGGGTCGCGATATCCATCGAGGGCGTCAGATGCGGGGTGCACCGCCGTGGTCACCGTTTCACCCGAACGCGCGGAGGCCACGTCCTTGATGCCGGCAATGAGATAACCCACTTCGCCCGGCCCGAGTCGCGTCACCGGCACGTTGACCGGCGTGCGCATGCCGATTTCTTCGATGTCGTAATTCTGCGCGGCCTGCATGAGGCGAATCTTTTGATTCGACGACAAGGTACCTTCCATGATGCGCACCGAGGACACCACGCCGCGATATTGGTCGTAGTAGGAGTCGAAGATAAGTCCGCGCAGCGGCGCTTCGGCATCACCCTGAGGGGCCGGCACTCGCTGGATGACGGCCCGCAGAAGTTCGGGCACCCCTTCACCGGTCTTGGCCGAAATGGCGAGCACTTCCTCGGCCGGAATGCCAAGCACGCGCTCGAGCTCTTCCTTGCAGCGATCGGGGTCGGCCGCCGGGAGGTCGATCTTGTTGAGGCAGGCCACGATTTCGAGGTTGTTCTCGAGGGCCTGGTAGCAGTTGGCGAGCGTCTGGGCCTGAATGCCCTGCGAAGCGTCGACCAGCAACACGGCGCCTTCGCAGGCCGCCAGGGAGCGCGAGACTTCGTAGCCAAAGTCGACGTGTCCCGGGGTGTCGATGAGCTGCAGGATGTGGTCCTCGAAGTTCACGCGGACGTTTTGGGCCTTAATGGTGATGCCACGTTCACGCTCAATATCCATGGAATCGAGGTACTGGGCCCGCATGAGTCGAGGGTCGACAGCCCCCGTGATCTCCAAGATGCGGTCCGACAGGGTGGATTTGCCGTGGTCGATGTGGGCAATAATCGAGAAGTTGCGGATTTTTGCCGGATTAATGAGTGAAGGAGGGGTCGCCACGGTCCTCTCAGGCTATCGGGTGAACCCGCCCTCGCACGCCCGGCGAAATGCCTGCTAATCTTGCAAAGCCCGCCGGGACTGTCCGGCACGAGCTCAAGGGTGACCACACGTGGCAAATATCAAGAGTCAGATCAAGCGCAACAAGACGAACGAGAAGGCGCACGCCCGCAACAAGGCCGTGAAGTCCGAAGTTCGCACTCGCATCAAGAATGCCGTGGCTTTCGCCGGCACCGAGACCGAGGCCGACGCGCTGCGACTCGCCATGAAGAAGCTCGACAAGGCTGCTTCCAAGGGCATCATCCACAAGAACCAGGCTGCCAACCGCAAGAGCGGCCTGATGAAGAAGCTCAACGCTCTTAAGGGCTAGTCCCTAGCGACGTGTGGCCGCGGCGTGAAGCCGTGCGAGCCGCGCCACGAGTACTTCCACCACTGTCTGTGAAGACATTCCTCCGGCTCGACCCTTCACGTCTCGATCCGCCTCGAGCACTAGATCAAGTGCTGCGGCCGCGCGATCTGAACCCAGAATCTGCAGGGTCTTCATTCTCTTCTTCGCCTGCGTGGGCGTGGCCTTCGGCCCAATGGCGGCACGCGCCTCGGCCTCCCCGAGACCCGGAGCGTCAACGGCCGCCACACCTAAATAGAAACGGGTGAGGATATTGACGATGTAGTTGCCGGCTCCCAGGTCACGGCCCATGATGCGTCGCGTGACGTGGATGGCGGTGGCCACCTGGCCCTTTTCGATGGCGTCGGTGAGATCCCACTCGGGCACCGACCCCTCTCCCCCGATATACGGCTCGATGTGCTCCTTGCCAATCGGGGCGGAGCCGTAGATGTTGGACAACGTTTCCGCCAAGGCCGCCACGCGGCCGATGTCGTCGCCGAGCAGTTCGCGAATGTAGGCCACGGTGCCCGCCTTGACCGTCACTCGATGGCGCGTCAAGGTCTCGTCAATGATGCGGTCGTGGTCCGACTCTTTCCACCCGACATCGAGAGCAATGGCCTCACCCGCCGCCGCGAGCAGCTCCTTCGGCGCGCGGGCAATCGCCACCACGCAGTGCACCGCGGGAGTGGGATTCTGCGCCCAGGCGACGATGCTCTGCACGTCGTCATCGGTCATCTTGTCGCTGAAACGAACGAGGACCACCCGGCGCTCCACGATGAAGGGGGGCGTGGCCAATGATCCGGCGACGTCGCCACGAAGTCGGTCGCGATCGTCGCCGTTGGTTTCGGCGTGAAAGAAGAAAGATTCGAGCATCATCGACGGGTCACCCTCGCCAACGAGTTCGGTCGCTCGCTCTCTAGCCCGCTGCTCCACCAGGCTCCACTCGGAGCCCGAGACCACAATCAGCGACTCAGCCACGGCGCGCCTCTAACACAGCGGCACAGGCGTCGCGAACTTTGACCGTGCCGGCCACATCATGCACGCGCAGGATGCGACATCCGGCGCCAATACCCATGGCGCTGGCGGCCAGAGTGGGCTCGCGCCGCTCCGTGACCACGAGATCGAACATCTTGCCGAGGAAGGTCTTATTCGACGCCGAGAGCAACAAGGGGCCGCCCAGATCGGTGAGCGCGGCCGAATCACGCAGCAGCTGGAGCGACTGCTGCGAGGTCTTCCCGAGGTCAAGACCAGCGTCCACGATGATGGACAGGGGGTGCACTCCCGCCGACAGCGCCTGGTCGCGGCGATCGCGAAGAAACTCATGAACCGTGGCGGTGACGTCGTCATAGTGGGGGTGGGGGTCAGCCACTCGGGGGCGAAGTCGAATGTGCGTCGCGACGACCGCGGCGTCCGCGGCGGCGGCCACTCCCAAATACTCGGGGTCCGCGAAACCGCTGATGTCATTTCCGATGATGGCGCCCGCCGCGAAGCACTCACGTGCCACCGAGGCTCGCCACGTATCGATAGAGAGAGGGACGTCGAATCGTCGGTGAAGTTCCGCAATGGCGGGCACTACTCGCTCGAGCTCCTCCTCTTCAGTGACTTCGTCACCGGGCCCAGCCTTCACACCGCCGACATCCAAGATGTCCGCCCCCTCGCTCACGAGTTGCTCAGCACGAGAAAAGAACTGGTCGAGATCAAAAGTCGCCGCCGGCGAGAAGAAGGAGTCCTTGGTGCGATTCAAGATGCCCATGACCTGTGCCCTCGTGGTGACGTCAATCTCTCGCGTTCCGAGGCGCAGCGTGGTCGTGGGTAAAACGGTGAACATCAGTAGAGGCGATTCGCCATCTGACGGCGATACGAGACGTAGCGCGCATCGTTCGGGCCCAGCGCGTCCAAAATGGAAATCAATTCCCCACGAGCGGCGTCGTCCTCGCGCACTCGTGCGAGTAGGCCGTCCAAGGTGGCATCGAGCGAGTCGTCCAGCACAATGCCGCGACGGGCGAGATCGATTTGGGCCCGAAGAGCATTCACCACCACGCTCGGGGCTGCGTCATCGAGAATCGTCGTTAACTCATCAAAACGTTCGCCCGCCATCAAGAACGCGCCGAGGGCGCCCAAGGTGCGAAGGTCGGCAGCATCAAGCTCGTAGGCGCGACGAAGCGAAGCCTCATCGCCACGTTCTAAGAGTTCGTCGATGCTCTCGCCCTTCGGCGCCAGCTTGTTTATGAATTCTCGAACGGCAGCTTCGGGCTGCGCACCGGAGAATCCATCGACAATTTGCTCATCCACGATGGCAAAGACGGCGGGGATGGATTGCACCTGAAACATGCGAGCGATAGCGGGGTTGGCGTCGACATCCACCTTGGCTAGTTCGACGGCGCCGTTGGTCTCCCCGATCACCTTTTCCAAGAGGGGACCGAGGGTCTTGCACGGGGTGCACCACTCGGCCCACAAGTCCACCACCACGGGCACGGAGCGCGAGCGCTCCAAGACCTCGGTTCCAAAAGTGAGGTCAGTGACATCGGCCATGGAAGGCAGACTACCGGCGCCATGCGACGAGATGATGGGTGTTTCTGGCAGGGCTAGCCTTGACTCATCATGAGCGTCCTCGGCATTAATCACGAGTCCGTTTCGGCCTGGATGGTCGAGAACGTCGGTGCAGTCGCACCGCTTACCTTCGAGCTCATCGCCGGAGGCAGGTCCAATCTCACCTACCGCGTCACCGACGCGGCGGGCCGCCACTACGCACTTCGCCGTCCGCCGACCAGTCACGTCTTGCCGACCGCGCACGACATGGTGCGCGAGCACACCATTATTTCGGCCCTGGCACCCCAGGGCGTCCCCGTGGCCACTCCCCTCGGCCTGTGCGTGGACGAAACGGTGAACGAGCGCCCCTTCTACGTGATGCAATTCGTCGAGGGCCACATCTTGCGAGACGCCACGCAGGCCACCGCCGCGTTCACCGAAGCGCAGCGCGCGCTCATCGGTCCTTCCTTGGCGCGCACCTTGTCGCGCCTCCACGACGTGGACGTCGAGGCGGCGGGGCTGGGATCGCTCGCGCGCCACGATGGTTACATCGAAAGACAGGTCAAGCGCTGGCGTGGGCAGTATGAACAAATGGCCGTCGACGGCGTGACGCACGACGGCATCGTGGAAGCCGTCGGTGACGCGCTGGCTGCCTCAATTCCCACTCAGCAAAAGGTCGCCGTCGTTCACGGTGACTATCGCCTCGACAACACCGTCCTCAACGATGCGGGCGACGTCACCGCGATCTTGGACTGGGAAATCTGCACTCTGGGCGACCCGCTGGCCGACGTTGGCCTTCTCCTGGTGTACTGGACCGAAGCCGCCGATGGCGCGGCCGCCCTACTCGGAGCGGCCCCCACCACCGCACCCGGCTTCTCTACTCGTGCCGAGGTATTGAGCGCTTACAGCGCCGCCACCTCGCTGGATCTCAGCGACGTCGCCTTCTACCAAGCCTTCGGATACTGGAAGCTCGCCTGCATTTTGCAGGGCGTGTTCGCTCGTTATCGCGCGGGAGCGACCGCCGGTGATACCGGATCGGTGGATGAATTTCCGAAGCACATTCGCTTGCTGGCCGAAACGGCCAAGACCACACTGGAGTCGATGTAATGGACGACGCGTTCGACCGCATCTTGTTCTTATCCGATCCCCCCATCGTGGACCCCGTACTCATCGTGGCGATGGAAGGGTGGATTGACGCCGGCTATGGCGCGCAGACCGCCCTCACCCACCTGCTCGACATTATGGACACCGACGTGCTCGCGACCTTTGACACCGAATACTTCATCGACCAGCGCGCCCGTCGCCCGCTCGCCAAAATCATCGACGGCGTCACCGCCGAATTGACGTGGCCGGAGATTCAGCTTCGCTACGGCCAAGACCGTGACGGCGCTGACGTTCTCTTTCTCGTGGGTCCGGAGCCGGACTTTCACTGGGGCGACTTCTGCGATCTCATCGTTGATGTGGCCGGACGCTTTGACGTTCGTCTCCTGGTCGGCCTCGGCGCGTTCCCCGCGCCCACCCCACACACCCGTCCGGTGCGTGTGATTGGCACCGCGCCGCAAGAAAGTTCGCACTTGCTCGACGTGGTCGGCACCATCGACGGAGAAATTGAAGTTCCCGCCGGTATTGGTGCCGCGCTCGAAATGGCCTTCGCCGAAGCCTCCATCGACGCCGTGAGCCTGTGGGCGCGAGTTCCGCACTACGTCGCGTCGATGTCCTACCCCCTGGCCTCCGCGGCCCTCGTGGACTCATTGGCCGCCGTGGCCGGACTGTCGGTCTCATCCAAGGCGCTGCGCCGCTCCGCCGATGACGCCCGTGAGCGAGTGAACGACCTCATTACGAATAACCCCGACCACCAGACCATGGTGGAAGATCTCGAACGCACCGTTGATGAGACCGAAGGCGGCTCACTGGGTGCGGAGATTCCGTCCGGGGACGAACTCGCCGAGGAACTCGAGCGCTTCTTGCGCGGCGAAACGGACTAGTCGACGTCGTCGCTGCTCACGCGACGACCCATGCCCAGGGCGTAACCCGCGAGGAAGGTTTCACTCTCGTCTTGACGGGGGTGACGACGAGCAATTTCCCAAAAATCCGCGGTGTGATCGGCCTCGATGAGGTGCGCCAGTTCGTGGACCAACACCGCGTCCACCACCCACTCGGGACAGGCTCGTAGCGAGGTCGAGAGGCGAATTTCTCGGGTGGCCGGCGCGCAGGTCGCCCAGACCCGCGTCTGCGTCGACGACCAAGTCACGCGAGCGGGACGCACACCGTCGACGTAGAGGTCGGCGAGCACCACGGCGCGCTCTTCCAGTGCCGCGTCACCGCTGACCGCGTGGGGGCGCTGGTGAAGCAGTTGATTGACCAATTCGTCAATCAGACGCTGTCGCTCTTTGCCGCGCAGTCGCTCGGGAAGCACCACCACGATGTTGTCGCCCGACCAGTGGGCCGCTCCGGTCTTCTTTCGACGTGCCGAGGTTCGCACCTCGATCTCGGGTCGATCAAAGCTCGGCGGAATGACCGTCGAAAAGAGGGTGGGCGAACCTTTGGTCACGGAACAATGTTGACGAGCTTCGGGGCGCGAGCCACGACGCGCGAGGGCGCGGCTCCATTGAGCAGCGCCTGCACTTCGGGCTGTGCCAGCGCGATAGCGATGGCCTCGTCCTCGCTGATGGTCGTGGCCACGGTGGCGCGAGCGCGCACCTTGCCAGCCACTTGAATCACCATGACGACGTCCTCATCTACCAATAGCTCGGGGTCGGCGACCGGCCAGGACTGGGCGTGAACGAATTGACCCTCGCCGTGACGCTCCTCCCACATTTCACTCGTGAGGTGCGGCGACATGGGCGCCAGCAACAACAGCATGGTGTCGATCGCTTCGTCAAAGATGTCGCGACGGGCTCCGTCGCCTTCGCGGGCGTACTTGGACACCGCGTTGAGTAGTTCCATCAACGCCGCGACCGAGGTGTTGTAGGTCCAGCGATCCAGCCCATCGGTCACCTTGGCAATGGTCTTATGAATCTGGCGACGCATGGCCAGGTCGCCCTCGGCCTCGGTCTCACGCAAGATGACGCCCTCGCCGTGAGCGAGGCGGTACAGACGGTGCAGGAATCGACCACAGCCGTCAATGACTTCGTCGGTTTGACTTGTCCAGTCCACGTCGTCGGCCGGCGGACCCACAAAGAGGTGGAAGAGTCGCAGGCCATCGGCACCCACGGTGGCGTAGTACTGCCCCGGGGTCACCAGGTTGCCCTTGGACTTCGACATTTTGGCGCCGTCCATGCGGATCATGCCCTGGGTGAAAAGACGACGGAAAGGCTCGCGCTCGATCCCCGTGGCGAGCCCGGTGTCAATGAGGGCCTTCATGTAAAAGCGCGCGTAGAGCAAGTGCAAGATGGCGTGCTCGATGCCACCGATGTACTGGTCCACCGGCATCCACTTAGCGACAACCTCTGGATCAAAGGCCTTGCCCTCGGTGAACGGGTCCGCGAAGCGAAGGAAGTACCAGGAGGAGTCAGTGAAGGTGTCCATGGTGTCGGTTTCACGACGTGCCTCTCCCCCACAGGTGGGACAGGTGGTGCGCCAGAAGGGCTCGTGGGTGGCGAGCGGCGACTGTCCGGTCTGGTCCATCTTCACGTCATCGGGCGCCACAATGGGCAGCTGCTCGCGCGGCACCGGAACAATGCCACAGCCGGCGCAGTAGATCACGGGGATGGGGCAACCCCAAAAGCGCTGACGCGAGACCAACCAGTCACGAAGGCGGAAGTTCACCTTCTCGATACCGTTGGCTGACTGAGCGAGGAAGTCGGCCGCCTTCTTCTTGGCCTCCGCCACGTAGAGACCGTCGAGGAAGCCACTGTTGATGTGAACGCCGTCGCCGCTGTAGGGACCCTCGTGCCCGTCGGGGGTCTCGATGGTGCGGATAATGGGCAGACCGTGCACCAACGCGAAGGCGTGGTCGCGCTCATCTTCGGCGGGTACCGCCATGATCGCCCCAGTGCCATAGCTACCGAGGACGTAGTCCGCCACGTACACCGGAACTGGTTGATTCGTGAAGGGGTTGGTGACGTAGGCGCCGGTGAAGGCTCCGCGCTTCGACAAATTGTCGCCACTGTCACTGGACGCCGTGCGCTCCATGTCGGTCGCCGCGCGAGCGCGCGCCACGAGGTCGGTGACCGCCGCGCGGTGTTCGTCGGTCGTCACGGTCGCGAGCAGCGGGTGCTCCGGCGCCATGACGGCGTAGGTCACTCCAAAGCCGGTGTCGGGGCGAGTCGTGAACACGCGCAAAGCGAGGTCGTGACCGACGAAGGGCAGGTCGAACTCCACACCCTCGGATCGACCAATCCAGTTTCGCTGCATGGTCTTGACGCGCTCGGGCCACTCGAGGTCATCGACCGACTCGAGCAACTCGTCGGCGTACTTCGTAATGCGAAAGAACCACTGTTCGAGGTCCTTTTTCACCACCGCCGTGCCACAGCGATCACACACGCCGTCGCCCACGACCTGCTCGTTCGCCAATACCGTCGCGCAGCTCGGACACCAGTTCACCGGTGCTTCCGCGCGATACGCCAAACCGTTCTCGAGGAAGGCGAGGAAAATTTCCTGGGACCAGCGCATGTAGGCGGGGTCGTGACTAAAGACTTCACGGCGCCAGTCGTACACCGCGCCCAGACGCTGCACGGATTCCTTAAGTTCCGCCATGCGCTGATCGGTGAAGATGCGCGGGTGGCTTCCCGCCTTGATGGCGGCATTCTCGGCCGGGAGGCCAAAGGAGTCAAAACCAAAGGGCGACAAGACGGCCTTGCCCTTCATGGACTGGTACCTGACGACCAAGTCGCCGAAGGTGTAATTGCGCACGTGGCCCTGGTGAGCCGACCCCGAGGGATAGGGGTACATATTCAGGGCGTAAAAGCGCTCGCGCGGGTCATCATTGGAGACTTCGTACAGGCCGGACTCGCGCCACCGTTCCTGCCACTTCTTCTCAATGTCCACAATGTCGTAGTCGCGCGCCATGGCGTCAGTCTAGGAAAAGCGCCCTCCCCGTTCCTAGCCCCGTGGCCGAGTGGGAGTAGTCACGCGCAGTGCTAGGATAAATGCCTCCGGGGGGTATAGCTCAGCTGGTAGAGCACGACACTGGCAGTGTCGGGGTCAGGGGTTCGAATCCCCTTACCTCCACCAAAAGTCAAATTCCGAATTGGCTGAAAATGGAAAACGAATTCCGAGGGTGACGACAAGTTGCCCTCGGATTTTGCTTTTGGCGAGCTCACTCAGTCACTTGTTGAGGTGAGAACACGAAGAAGCCCTCTCTTTCGAGAGGGCGACGTGTGGGTAGATACGATCTTTCGAGAGGGCGACGTGTGGGTAGATACGACAAAACACCCCGACTAAATCGGAGCTTTTTTGGCTAGAAGGCCAGAGGTTTAGCTCGGCGTAGAGCTGACTGCCATAACGGCCTTGACTAAGGCCTCTTGGCGGATCCCGCTCATATCGATCTGCTCTTTGTAGCGGTGGAGGTTTGCTTTAGAGGGGGGCCGCGACGGACGCACTTGGGGGCCTGGGGGTCGCGAGCTCGATAGCGCTCGACGTGGCGCTGGTTTACAGCAGTCAAGATAACTCCATTCCACGTGGAGAGTTAGGTGAATTCGGCGACTCGGAGCTGGTTCGGGGCAGTGGCGCAGAACCGACGTTGGAGGAGTTCGGCCGTACGCGGTGCACTCGGGTCCGATTGGGTGGTGAAGCGCTTCTTCATGTTTGGACCTCACCAAGCCACCTAGTCTGCCCTCCAAAGCAAACTTGTCGTCACCCTCGGAATTCGTTTTCCATTTTCAGCCAATTCGATTTTTGTCTGCCTTCGGCTCATCGGAGTCTCGCTTCAGCGATGAATTGCTTGCCATCCTCCATCCTCTTCCTAGGTGTGGGGCCTGTGCAAATTGCATTCCGAATCAGAGCGCTCCTTCTGCACTGCGGGCAGAAGGAGCGGAAGTGTGAAGTTTTCGTATTGCTGTGGCATCTTGCTCTAACCCGCTTCGTCAGACGTCTGAGAAATCTGCCCGAATTGAATTTGAAAATCAATGTGAAGGGTCTTGTCGATCACCCTCACTGTCACTCGAGAACGTTGCAAGTAACTACTGTTCCCCTAGGTTGGTTCGTACCGGCAAATGGGGTCTCCGCGACAACCGTTCCATAAGGCGGAGGATTAGCTGGGCCACGATTCAGAAAGACAATTGAAACTCTGAATCCATCATGATGCAATACCGCTGACGCCTGTGAGTGGCTCATTCCCACCACATTTGGCACCTTTACAGACGCTGACTTCGAGGATGAAGAAATTACACACCAGACCATCCCTCCGACCACAAAGGCGATCAAAGCTGCAACTATGAGCCATCGTTTCTGCGAATAATTTTGGTTCTTCAGCATGTCGGGCTTGAGCTGAACCAATTTTGAGCAAAATGAGAGTCGGTTGCTACGCCTGCTGGTTGGGACATTACGGTTCCGCATGATGCAACCATCGTGTATTTGTCATTTGTATTCGTAAGTGACCAATTAGTTGAACTACTCCCGAAGCCGTTGCTTGACATGGTTGTGGTTCCAAATCGCGGCAGATAGTAAGTACCAATGCGCTCGTTGATGAAATTTGCGGCGTTGTATCCGACGTATGGGGCAGCGTTAGTGAACGACTGAACTTCTCCAGAAGTTACATTCTCAAGGTAGTAGTACGCCTGATTGCTCCCGACATATCCGACATACACGTAGACCTCATTTCCTGGCCTCACCACAGGGCCTTCCCAAGTTGTGGTGTTCGGATAATCTTCGGTCCAAAACCTGTACTGCGGCGTTCCGGTGGCAATGGAGTCTGCCCCTGCCTGGATCAAACTGGAGACCCCGATACCCGTCCAAAACGAAGTGGCGGGCGCAGATTGATAGATGCTGAAGCCGCTATCACCTGAGACAGAGGGTTGGATCCATGTTGATTCGGAGCTGGTGAAGTGCACGCCACCGTAGTCTGAATTTCGAGCTACGTGCCCAGCCCAATTTACCGAGTTAACCAGTGCATGTGTTGTCGAACCGCAAACTGGTTGTGGCGAGGTGAAACTCCTTACGGAGCCGATTGCATGCTCCCAACTTGCAAGTGCCGAAGAGTTTCCGGTTGGCCTGGGGGGATAGCCCGCAGCCTGTAATTCCGCATTCGACGCGGTTAAAGGGCTCGCAATAGCGCCGGATAAACCAAAGACCTGAAGAGGTTGACATGATGCATTTACCGCAGCGTCGTAACTAGAACTGCCATTCGTTGAAGCCCCAGACAGTGTCGCTGCAATAACGATTGAACTTGCGACGAGCACAGTTGTGAGTGCAATCGGCCTCCACGTTGCGCTTCTTCGGTTGGAATTGGTTTCGCTCCTCATTTTCGCTCCTCCGCAAGGTTCTAGCCGAACCCTTGTATTGCCCCACATTTGCGAGAGTAGCGCAGGTGTATCAGTCTCTTTCTGTCGGCGCTTGCGTGCTTGAATTAACGCCCCGGCAGGGTAAAAGTCGTCACTGCCGAGGGGGATACGCCCACCTGGTTTCGCGCCCGAATAAGGACTCGATACGAATTACTAGGAGTAAGCGCACCCAACTGAATCTGGTTTCCCGAGGTGAAGTAGTGCAGCGACATCCAGGTGCGTCCGTTGTCAAAACTGGCCTCGTAGCCGAGCAGGGCTCGCCCACCCATGTCACGAGGAGCGGTGACATTCAAGGTGGCGCGGTGCGCGGTCAGCGAGTCGACGCTCACCATCGGTGCTGACGTCGGCGGCGACGCCGGACTGACCACCGCGACCGGCGACGGCTGCGACGAACCCATGATGTTGACGGCAGTCACGCTGAAGCTGTAGCGAGATCCATTTGTCAGACCCGTCACCGAGCACGTGAACTGAGTGGCGGCAAATCGTGCGTCGCTGCCACTCACGCAGCCGCGCCCTTGTCCATCGGTCACGATGTATTGGTAGATAAGCGAGCCACCGTCACTGAGGACAGGTGGCAACCACGAGAGACGTGCACTGCCGTTCGCCACGACCGCGGTGAGTGCTCGAGGTGCCGGCGGCACTCGCACCCCCACTGCGGGAGCGGGAGTGGCGGCGAGGGGCTCAGACGAGTCACCCACCCCTAGCGACGTGAGGGCCGCCACACTGACAGTGAATGTGCGAGCCGGGATAGCCACGACGGCCTGCGTTGACGCGCCGGTGACCTCGGAAACCTTTTCGATAGTTCCGCTGCCGGCACGCCTCACCGTCACGCGGTAACCAGAAATACTCGCGCCATTGAGCTGCGCGGGCGCGCTCCACGACACGATGACGTGTCCCGCGGCGGGGGTGGCCGACACGTTCAACGGTGCACTCGGTACGGGCGCACGGAAGGACTGCGTCATGGGTGGGTAGTTGTTGTTGACATCGGTGAAGCCACCAGCGGCCGTGCAGGTACCCGGCGCGCTGCAGGAAATCGACGTGAAAAAGTCATTTCGTGGTGCCGCACTAACCCCGGGGTCGAAAGTCGAGACGACGCCAGGACTCCACTGACCGTTGTACTCAGTGGTCGTGATGGCCTCGTAGTTGCCCTGACTGTCATACGACGTCCCTGCGGCACTGCACGACATGGCACTACTGCAAGACACCGAGTAGAAGGCCGCGGTCAGTGACGGATTCCCCGGGGTGCTCGCGACTGTTCCCAGAGTGACCGCCGACCACACGCCATTCGTCGAGGTGGCGAGAAGTGGTTGGTAGTTCCAGTTGACATCGGCGTAGTTGCCAACGGCCGCACAGTTACCAGGTGACGAGCAGGAAATCGCCGAAAAGGCCGACGATGGGTAGCCGGGATATTGCAAAGACGGGTCAATGGATACCGTCGAGATGTCACCCCAGACGCCATTAGTCGACGACACCGTGGCCGCCGTGTGGTCCCTGTAGGCATCGAGAATCGATCCGGCAGCTGAACACGTCCCGGGAGCGGTACACGAGATGCCGGCCAGAATGAAGTGGGGGATCACGTGAACCGGCGACCAGGTGGCATTGGTCGAGGTCGACAGATAGGTCTCGGCGCCCGATTGCCATCCGTCTTGAGTGCCCGCGACCGTGCAGTTTCCAGCCGACGAGCACGACACCCACGTGAAATTGGAATTTCCCATTACGTCAAAGTTGTCAGGCCACGAAATAGGAACGACATCAGCCCAAACGCCGTTAGTGGAGGTGACCGTCATCGGCGTGACGTTGAAGTTGCCGTCCGCAAAAGATCCCGCCGCCGTGCAGTTGCCCGGCGAGCTACACGAGACCGCCAGCAGGTAGTCATTGGGGCCATCGGTGCTTCGCGCGGTATTTGTGTCAAAGGTGACTTGGCGAGCCGGCGCCCACACGTTGTTCGTCGAAGTCTCGGTGATCGCCAGCGATCCGAGGTGGCCTACCGCGGTGCAGTTTCCGGGCGAGCTACACGAAACCGCGGAGAACGATCCGTTCAGCCCTTGCCCCGCGAGATCACTTCCCAGAATTACCGGCACCACGGGTGCCCACACCCCGTTCGTCGACGTCTGCGACATTGGCTGGTTCGTGTCGTCGCTCGCAAAGAACGAACCCACAGCCGTGCAGTCACCCACTCCCGTGCACGAAATGGACGTGAACCAGTCGTAGGGATTGGCATTGCGAACGCCAGGGTTAAAAGTGGCTGGCTGGATGCTCTGGTAGATCGACGTGGGTGCCGGAGCGACATGAGGCACCGGACGGCCCGTCGCGCCCGCGCCAGCCGTCGTGGCCACTAAGGCCGTGGCCGACATTGCTGTGAGCGACAAGAAACGGAGGAGTTTCATGGAAATAGGCTTTCTCTTAGAAAGTCATCTTAGATGACAAATAGGAGACTAGCCCCCTGTTGCCCGCCCACCGCACATGCGGGCGCGGTGCCCGAAAGGTATGGTTCAGCGCATCGTTATGACCGAGTCAGTGCCTGCCCCTAAATCGCGTACGAGTGGCGTTGAGGCTCGGAACATACTCATCGACGCCGTCATCCACCTCGCCAACACCATTGCGTTTCCCGACATCACGGCTCGTCGTATCGCTCACGAAGTGCACATGGATCCCAACGTCATATTCCGCAACTTCGAGACCGTCGAAAACCTCTTCATTGCCGCCCTGCGAACTCTCGAGCAGCGCACTTTGCGCTTTCTAATTGATAGCGATCCCATTGGTCTCGCCCCGATCAACGACTTGTTCTTATGGGTGAAGCTGTCCACGTGGCTTTCACTGTCCGGGACCGAACCCGATCGCCTGGCCGTAGACCCCCACGTCATTACGCGTTTTCTCGACCTCTCCGCGGGCCACTTACGGGTCAGCCCGAACACGGGTGAACGCGCCCAGGCCGCGGCAATGGTGATTGCGTTTTCCTACATCCAGGCTCAGGCCATGTTCACCCCCGCCCAGCCTCGCGTGTTTACGCCTCAGGCAATGGGCGATTCGATGACTCTTCTCGCCACCATGATGGAACGTCTCGACGAACTGACGGGCGAGTGGGAATAAATAGTGAGTGAGTCAACTCTCCGTCACCGCCTCGCGAAGGCCTGATGACGTAGCGTCGTTCGTGACAAGGAGTGACGATGAGCGACTTTCAGGGACACATTGGTAAGACGTGGCAAGAATCGACGCCGTGGTGGCCTCAGCCGGTGCACCCGGGCGCCGATGCTCCAAACGTCATCGTCATTTTGATTGACGACCTGGGTTTCGGTCACTTCTCCTGCTTCGGAGGCGATGTCCCCACACCGAACATCGACGCACTCGCCGCCGACGGCCTGCGCTACACCAACTACCACGTCACCCCCCTCTGCTCCCCCACGCGCGCCGCCCTGCTCACGGGTCGTAATCACCACGACGTGGGAGTGCGGGCCATCTCGAACTTCAACAGTGGATTCCCCCACATGCGCGGCGCACTGAGCCGCAACGTCACCACCATGGGTGAGGTGCTTCGCGACGAGGGCTACGCGACCTTCGCGGTGGGCAAGTGGCACCTCGTGCCACTCGAGGAAGCCAGCGCTGCTGGCCCGTTTGATAATTGGCCGCTGCAGCGTGGCTTCGATCGCTACTACGGATTTCTCGACGGCGAAACGGATCAGTTCAGTCCCTCGCTCACCTACGACAATCACCACGTGTTGCCACCCGCCACTCCCGACGAGGGATACCACCTCACCGAGGACTTAATTGACAAGGCCGGCGAATTCATCCACGACACCCTCAGCGTGCGGCCCGACCGGCCCTTCTTCATGTATCTCGCGCTCGGGGCCACCCACGCCCCTCACCAAGCACCCGCGTCATACCTCGAGCAGTGGCGTGGCAAGTTCGACGACGGTTGGGATGCCGCCCGCGAACGCATCTTCGCGCGCCAAAATGAGATGGGTCTCATACCCGAGGGCACGGTGCTCGCGCCGCGTAACCCCGGCGTTGAAGAATGGACCACCTTGTCGGACAACCAGCGGAAGTTGGCGTGTCGCCTTCAGGAAGCTTTCGCGGCGTTCCTTCACCACACCGACGACCAGATTGGCCGCCTCATCGCCGATCTCAAGGATCTCGGGGTGTACGACAACACCATGATCGTGCTGCAAAGTGACAACGGCGCTAGCCAAGAAGGTGGCCCCTTCGGCGTGCTGCACGAAATGAAGTTCTTCAATGGCATCTGGGAAACCCCCGACGAGGCGGTCGCCCACCTCGAGGACATCGGCGGACCCCACAGTCACACCAATTACCCCTGGGGCTGGGCGCAGGCCGGCAACACGCCGTATCGCTGGTACAAGCAAAACACCCACGAAGGTGGCGTGCACGTTCCCTTGATCATGAAGGTGCCACGGCACACCACCGAAGTGGCTGGTTCCATTCGCGATCAATTCACCTACGTCACCGACATCGCCGCCACCGTTTTTGACGTCACGGGTGCCAGTGTCCCCGAGACCTATCGCGGTCAACCCCAAATTCCCGTCGCGGGCAGTTCCCTCGTGACGACCTTCGCCGACGAGACCGCGCCCAGTCCTCACCCCACGCAATATTTCGAAATGGTGGGCCACCGCGCGATGATTCACGACGGCTGGAAGGCCGTGACTCGCCATATCGCGACGACGTCGTATGACGACGATCAGTGGGAGCTCTACCACTACGACAAGGACCGCTCCGAGTGCCACGACCTCGCGGCGAGTGAGCCCGAGAAATTGAAGGCGTTAATTGACTTGTGGTGGGAGCAAACGACGACCCACCAAATTTTGCCGCTGGATGACCGTTTGGCCGAATTGCTCGCCATGCGCTTTCAAGAGCATGGCCCGCACCGACCCGACCGCGTCTATCGCTACTTCCCACCGGTCAGCCCCCTACCCGCACAAGCGGGCGCCGCAATCGGCGGACGCAGTTTCGACCTCGTGGCCGACATTGCCGTCGCCGGTGACGGCGTCATTTTCTCCTCCGGCACGGAAAACTCGGGGCTCACCGTGTTCGTGCAGGACGGGCACTTCATCCTCGATTACAACTACTTCCAAGAGCACAGCATCATTCGCAGTCGTGCCCTGTCGCTGAGCGATGGCGACGAGTATGCCCTGCGCTTTCGCCGTCGCGATGCGGGCGCCGAGGTGACCTTGGAGCACAATGGCGTCGAGGTGGGCCACGGTGAGATCGCCACCATCTTGCGCGTCATCTCCTCGGTGGGTCACCGCGTGGCGACGGATACCGCCGGGCCGGTCAGCGAGCTCTATCAGGGGCCCTTCGCCTTTAGCGGACGAATTCGCTGCGTCACCATCTCCCTTATCTCCGTCTCTCGTCAGCAGGAGCAAGATTTGGAGAAGAGTGCCATGCGAGCAGAGATGGGTCGCCAGTAGTCACATCTGCGAGACTTCCCCCCGTGACTTCGTCGAGCATCACTCGGGTTCGCCATCACGGCCGTTACCTGCGCCAACAATGGCGACGTCGTCGCCAATCGATAGTCCTCGGCCCCGGTTCACATCGCGCACTGTGGATTTGCTCGTGGCAACGAAGTGGATCCACGTGGTTGCTTGAAATGCTCGCGTCACCCCTCGGGACTCGACTGGTCTATGAACCGGCGAACGTGGCTGACGACATCATCACGGGTGAGGACGCAGCCCTCACTGAGCTTCCCCGCACGGACTCCCCCGCCACTCGTGACGTGCAGCGCGCCCTGTCGGGGCGCCTGTGGTCCTCGTGGACCGACCAGATGAACCACTCGCACCTGCCGCGGCGCAGCGTCGTGAAAGACGTGCGCGCGATGTGGCTCCTCGATGCGGTCTGCGCACAGCGACCCGCTGTTCCCGTGGTGATTTTGACGCGCCACCCCTACGACATTGCCCGTTCGGTCGTCGACCTGGGATGGTGTGACCCCTCACGGTCACCGGCGGAGAATTTCGCTCGTGAAGTGACCTCGTGGTGCGACGCCTACGAGAATGCCCGTGACGCTCGAGCATGGTGGGTCTCGTACGAAGACTTGCTGTCTGACCCGCGCCACGAACTGGCGCGCATTCGCTCTTTTGCCGCCACCCATCACCCCACCTGGGAGGCACTCGACGTGGACCGTGTCGATGTGGGCCGATGGTCACAAACGAATTTCCGACAGACCTCCTCTGCGTCGGCCGGGGCCGCCATTCCCGCCGAGTGGATCGCCGCCGCCACGCCCCGCCTCGCGGCGTCCCCCTGGTCCGCCTTTTACGGCACTGACGGCACCGTGGTGGGTTCGCTGTCTGACGTCATTACGCGAGGTGCCTGATGGAACTGTCCGCGCTGTATCTCCCCCAGTTTCACCAAATCCCCGAAAATGATGAATGGTGGGGCGAAGGCTTTACCGAATGGACCAATGTCAAGCGGGCGCGGCCCCTCTTTCGTGGCCACCCGCAGCCCGTCATCCCTGGGGAACTGGGCTACTACTCCTTGCTGGACCCACAGATTCGCGAGCGCCAAGTAGAGCTCGCGAAAATTGCGGGGATTACCAGCTTTTGCTACTGGCACTACTGGTTCGGCGGTCGCGAAATATTGGAACGACCCCTACGCGAGGTGGTGGCGTCGGGCTCCCCCGACTTTCCCTTCTTCGTGGGGTGGGCGAATCAAAGTTGGTCAGGGGTATGGCACGGTCTCTCGCATCACATCCTCATTGAGCAGACCTACCCCGGCATTGAGGATCATCGCGCCCATCTGACGAGCTTGCTGCCGACCTTGACTGATCCGCGTTACGTCACCATTGACGGCAAGCCGGTGATGTTGATTTTCCGGCCCACGGAATTACCGAACGCTCGTCAGTTCGTCGAGGAGTTCCAGCAAGTGGCCCGTGAACTCGGACTTCCCGGCCTCTACCTCGTCGCGTGGCTCGAGGGACGCGAATGGGGCGTGCAGTACACGACGCATGATGCTGACGGTTTTGATGGGGGCCTCTATGTCGAGTTTCCCTTTACACGCACCCTCGGCACGAAGGTGCGTGATCGCCTGCGCGCGCGCGACGAACGATTTGGACCCGCTCGCTACCACTACACCGACCATCTTCCGCAGCCACGTCAGGCGTTGTCGGGACGACTCCATCAAAGCGTGCAGCCCAACTGGGACAACACCCCGCGGTCGACGCGCCGCGGGGCCGTCGCTTTATCTACCAGCCCCGCGCGCTTCGAGCAACAGCTCACCGAAGCGCTCGAGCTCGAGAAGAAAAATCCCGCTGGCCAACAGTTGGTCATCGTGAAGAGTTGGAACGAGTGGGCGGAAGGCAACTATCTCGAGCCTGACGCCGTCCATGGTCGCGGGTGGCTCGACGCTGTTCGTCGCGCACGACTCGCCACGGGAGTCGACCAATGATTGAAGTGGAGCGCTCTCACGAGGGTCGCGTGGAGACCTGGTGGCTGTCGTCACCGGAGACTTTTAATGCCGTGACCTACGACATGTGGGCGTCACTGCGCGATGAAGCGCGGCGCGCCGCCGGTGACAGCACCTTGCGCGCCGTCATCATTCGCGGTCGGGGAGATCACTTTTGCTCGGGCGCGAATATCCGACAACTCGGTCGCTCTCTCGCCGCTGACGTCGACGGCACCACGTATCGCCAACTGAACGCGGACGCCGAAGAGGCCCTGGCGTCACTTCCCATGGTCACCATCGCTGCTCTTCATGGCAATTGCGTCGGCGGTGGGGTGCAGCTGGCTCTGACCTGCGACCTGCGCGTGGCCACCGCCGATCTGGTCGTCGGCGTTACTCCCGTCAAGCTCGGCATTGTGTACCCGGCGGGCGCCATTGACCGCTTGGTGCGAAATGTCGGCGAAGCCACCGCGCGTCAACTTCTCCTTCTCGGCGACCTTCACGACGCCGACTTTGCGTGGCGCTGCGGATTGGTGCACGAGGTGGTGCCGAATCTCGACGAGCGGCTTGACTCGTGGATCTCATCAATCGTCTCCCGGTCGGCCTACGCACAAGAGTTGACCAAAATTGCTCTCGCTCGTCGCGCTCGAGGTGAAGGTGGCGACGGTCGCGACCTCGAGGCGCTGAGCGTCGCCCATGGCGATGTCGACGAGGGGGTATCTGCCTTCGTCGAAAAGCGTTCCCCGCGGTTCTCAGAAAGGCCCGCCAGGTCGTAACGTGGGGCCATGGCCCCTCGCACCCCTTCACGCCTGACGCAACTCGTTGCCTTTATCGCGGTCGTTGCCCTGGCAACGGGTGGATTTCTATACGCGCGCAATGTCCACAGTGGTGCGGCCACGACCACCTCGGTCACCTCGAGCACCTCGTCGACCGATGTCACCACGACCACCGTTCGACGTGGCGTGCCACTGTCTCGCGTCACCCCTCCGGGGCCGCCGGCTGACACACGCCACCTCGTTCTTTACAAAGTCATTGGTGGATTCATTAGCCCGAAATCGGTGGTCTCCAGCAACACCGGATTGTTGTTCGCCAACAACATGATGTACCGCCACACGATCACGGTGTATAGCTCGGCCGGCGTCTTAAAGAAGACCATCAGCGACGGGGTGGTGCTCTCGCGCTTCGGCATTGGTGGCCACCCCGGGCTCTCGCACGGCGCCCCCGTCGAAGGAGCGATGAGCCCCGACGGAAAGTCCTACTGGGTCACCAATTACTCGATGTACGGAGCGGGTCACGGACCGGAAGGGGCCGACACCTGCACCCCCAGCTCGGCTCGCGCGGCCGGCAACACGCCGAGTTTCATCTATCGCATCAACATCGCCACCCTCACTATCGACAAGGTGGTGCAGGTCGGAATCGTACCGAAATACATCGCCGTCTCGCCCGACGGCAAGACCGTCGTTGTGACTCAGTGGTGTTCATGGAACATCTACATCATCAACGCCCAGACGGGGGTGGTGACGGGCATCGTCCCGGCGACCGGTGGTTACCCCCGCGGGATCGCCATCAGCCCCGATTCACAAGTGGCCTACGTGGCGGTGATGGGTAGCAATGTTCTTGACGTCGTCAACTTGCCGAAAGCCAAGCTGCTCGGAGCCTGGTACGTCGGTAGCAACGTACGTCACGTCGTCATTGACCCCGTCAATGGTCGCTACATCTACGCCACGTTGAATGCGCCGGGAGACGTCGTGAAGGTGGATCGCGCCACCGGACACGTCGTCAAAGTGGTGCACACTGGCCAAGAATGCCGATCCCTCGCCATCTCTACCGACGGCACGACCTTGTACGTAGTGAATTACTTTTCCAACACCATGACGATGCTGCGGGCGGCGGACATGAAAATTCTCCAAAATGTCCGTACCGGAACGCACCCGGTCGGTATCGCTTACGACGGCCTCACGGGGCGCGTCTGGGTGGCCGTGTATACGGGCGAATTAATGGTGTACAACACCCTTCCGTAGGCTTCCGGGCCATATTTCGCTCTCGGTATAGGCTTCTGAAGGAAATCGTGAACTAATTGTCCACCCTTATCAGGAGTTACATGTCGGTCAAGAATGTCATGCGAATTCTTGCGGCAAGCGCGATCGCTGCAGTGGGATTAATTGCCCCTACCTCGATGGCCGGTGCCTCTGGCCAAACCGCCCTGCTCACCATTTCGCCCGCCACGCAATCGCACGCCTCGGGACTCGCGCAGACGTATCACATTGCCCTTTCGTGCCAGGGAACCCTGGGAGCGCAGTGCGGACCCAATCTGACCCTCACCATTCCGCTGGATTCGACGACGACACCGTCAATGACTAATGCCAGTTGGAAGTATGCCGCGACGAGTGGCGATGGATCCATTTTGACCAGTGGGCCCACCATCTCCGGCAACAACTTGGTTATGGGTATTAATTCGGCGTCATTCGTGGGCGGTTACTCCGGTTCCATCAACCTCGTCATCACGCCTCCGAACTTCCTGACGTCCAACAACACCACCTTCAGCGTGCGTCCGACCCTCACCGGCACGGCGATTGGCCAGGTGACCAGTCCGACCCCGGCACAATCCACCGTCACCGCCGCCGCCATCGTGGGCTTGTCGTCAACGACTGCCGATGGCGGTCAGACTTACACTCCGAACTCGTCAGTGTCCGTCGTGATTACTGCCACTTGCCAAAGTGGTAATTCCGGACTTCTGGATGGGCAAACGGCGACCCTTACCAGCCTCCTACCGACCCAGATGACCTACGTGAGCAGTTCGCCGTCGGGCAGTTACAACGCGGGCACTCGCACCGTGACCTGGACCTTCTCGCGCAATGATCTCCCCGCCATGCCGAAGGGCTGTAACACGGGCGCCACAGGGCCCAACACCTTCACCGTCAACATGACCTCGCCACCGACGGTGCCCTACTCCACCATCGCGGTGCAGAACTCGTTCTCGGTGACTGGCCTTGACGCCACCAACCCGTCGGGCGTGATATCGATCGCGACGGCTAATACTTTCTTGCAGTTCGTGGCCAAGCCACCCGTCACCCCCTTCCCCGGTTACGCCACGGTGACCAAACTGTCGATGGGGCCCCTCGCCCAATCGGGTATCACCACGGGTAACCAATACATCGGTACGTATTCCGGCAACTGGATGCCGATTGCGGCCACGCCCCTGTTCCGCCCGGGTTACGCCGCGGGTTCGTACCAAACGACCATCAACTTCGGCATCGTGGGCCAGTACCAAACCAAGATGGAAGACCCCATGCCCTGCTTGGCCAATCCTCTGGGCAACGTCTACATCTCCATGGCTTCCGGTGGCGTTTGCGCTAACCCCGCGTTTCACCTCCAAGTGTTCGGCGTCAGCGCCACGAGCTTGGTGGGCACCCAGGGCGTCTTGGCGGCGTATAACGCCGGTTGGCGCCCCGAGCTCGTGCTCACTGACGGCAGCATCATCAATGCCGCCGCGCTCTACACCCCTGCCGCCACCTTTGGTTACTTCGTCGTTCCCGCCGGCGCCAAGGTCGCGACCGTGATTTTGCCGCCGACGCCGCACATGATGAGCAAGCAAATCATCTTGACCGTGTGGGGCTACGTCGATGCTTCGCTGAACAACGTCAATCAAGGCATCAACACCATCAAGAACATTTGTTACGCCACTACCTACCTCAATGGCGTCGAGAGCGATCAGGGTGCCGACTACAACTACTTGACCACGGTTCCGAACCAGCCGCAGCTCGGTATTTCCAAGTCCTTCGGCACCACTGGTGGTGGCCCGAACGGCTCCACCGCCATGACCCTGGCCGGTCAAATCAAAATTCCCCTCACAGGCTTGTCCAACGACGTGGTCTTTGCCGACCTTCTTCCTACCGGCATGTCCTGGACCAACCCCACTTCGTCGGCAACCGTGACGTTGGTGCAAGGCGGCGCTCAGCGCACCACCACCGCCACCGCCACCGCGACCTACCTCACCAACTACGCCGGATCGGGTCGCAACATGATTCGCGTCACCATTCCCGCCTCCAACTTTTCACCGGGCGCCTTTGACATCAGTTTCGCCGCGAATTACTTCCTCGTCTCTACGCCGGTGAATACCGGTGTCTACGTGAACAACGCGCAGATCATTTTGAAGGGCCTGTACCCCGGCCAAATCAACGACGCGTGCACCACTCCCGGCCAAACCCAAGGTGGCCTGTCGACCGCACAATTCCTCACCGACAACAGTGCGGACTTTGCGGGAGACGGAAAGATGTCTGAGGGTTACTGCCAGGCCACCGCCTCACTCGCCATCACGACGGGTGGCGCCGCGTTCACGTTGACCAAAACCGTCCAAGGAGACCAAGACGCAGTGGCCAAGGGCGCTCTCGGCGTCGCACAGGCATCGGTCGATGGATGGGGTCGCTACGTTCTGCAATTCGCGAACACGGGTACCGACACCTTGAACAACGTCGTGATTTACGACATCCTCCCCTACCTCGGTGACACCGGAGTCTCCGGTGGACAGTCGAATGTGAATCGCTCGACCGAGTTCGTCCCCCTCTTCGCGTCGATTACGCAATTGCCGAGTGGCATCACGGTTCAGTACTCGCAATCCACGAATCCCTGTCGTAGTGAAGTGTTCACCGTGAATCCTGGTTGCGTGGACGACTGGAGCAGCTCATTGCCGTCTGACCCCACGACAGTCACGGCACTTCGCTTCTTTGCCTCCGCGAACTACGTACCGGGCAGCACCTTCTCGGTGGGCTTCCAGGTCACTACTCCCCTTTCGGGCATCGGCAAAATTGCGTGGAACTCCGCGGCAGTCAACGCCGCGGATGTCAGTCACCCGTCCGCCACTCCCCTGCCCGCCGAACCGCCAAAAGTCGGCATCACTGTTCCCCTGAACCCCACCTTGACGACGCAGGCGTCGAGCAGCGGCGCGCACCCTGGTTCGAAGATCAGCGACCAGATCACGGTCACCGGTAACGGTGGAGCGAGCGCCGCCATCTCCTGGACGCTCTACGGGCCGCTAACTCCTAATTCATCGGGTACCTGCTCAGGATTGGACTGGACGGGAGCACCCGTGGCCTCATCGGGGAATGTGACGTCCGCCGGCCAAGCCACTACTGGCGACATCACGGCCACCTCAACGGGTTGCTACAGCTTCGCCGAGACCGCCACCGTGACTGGATTTAACGGTGACGTGACGAGCGCCGTGGGCCAAGACGCGGAAACCATTTTGATTTCTCCGACCGCACCGTCCATCGTGACGCAGGTGTCGGGCGTGGCCACTCAGCACGACAGTGCCTGGGCGCTGCGCGACAACATCACGGTCTCGGGATCGTCCATCACCCCCGACAGCCCGGCCACCTTGCAGTGGACGATGTACGGTCCGATTCCGGCCGTGAACGGCAGCTGCGCCAATCTGAACTGGACGGGGGCGGCTCAAGTTGCCACCGGCAGTCTCACGATTACCGGTGATGGCGCCTACGCCACTCCCGCCACGACGGTGAGCGCCGAGGGTTGTTACACCTTCAACGAGACCCTGACGTCGACGACCAACAGTGGCCCCGCGGCCTCCGACCCGGGACTGAGCCCCGAAGTGTGGTTGGTTTCTGCTCCGCTCCCCTTCACTGGCATCTACATCAACTGGGACCTCGCGATCGGCTCCACTCTGGTGGTCACCGGTCTCGGGGTGGTGCTGTGGGCCCAGCGTCGCCGTCGCGGTCGTCACCGTGGCCGCTTCTCGCTGAACTAACCATGGCCCGTAGCCTGACCGAGCTCGCCCCCGCGGAGAGCATTTCTGCCGAGGACTATGAGGTCGAGCTGGCTCACCTGCAGCGCCATCTCGCCCACCTCCGCCTCGCGACGGCGGGCTTGGTCGACGGGGCCGAACGCGGTCCCGCCATCACCGTGGTCTTTGAGGGTTTCGATGCGGCGGGCAAGGGTGGGGCGATACGTCGCGTCACCGAAGCGCTGGATCCACGCCTCGTGCGCGTCGTCCCCATTTCCGCACCGACACCGCGAGAGCTGCGTCACCACTTCTTGTGGCGCTTCCAGGCGGACTTGCCGGGCGAGGGTGACATGACGATTTATGACCGCTCGTGGTACGGACGACTTCTGGTCGAGCGAGTGGAAAAACTCATCACGGCCGATGACGTCATTCGCAGCGCGAGGGAAATCGTGAACTTCGAGCGAAGCCTCACCGACGACGGCCAGATTCTCATCAAGATTTGGATGAACGTTTCGGACGACGTGCAGTTGGAACGATTCAACGACCGAGCGGCCGACCCCCTCAAGCAGTGGAAGCTCACCGACGAGGACTGGCGTAATCGCAAGAAGCGCAGTGCCTACGAAGCCGCTGTGGAGGACATGTTGGCGCTGACGGACGCTCCCGAGGCGCCCTGGCATCTCGTCAATGGCGACCACAAGCGTTCGGGACGCCTTCAGGCGCTACGCGCCGTCATCGTCGAGATCGAGCGTGGTCTCCAGCGGCAAGGTTTGCCCGTTCCCGCCTCGCACGGCGACGACTACCTCGAGTCCGACTCTTAGCCACGGCCGTCGGCGATACTGGCGGGCATGGAATCTCGTTACGGCATTACCGTTCCCTTCGACGGCGTCACCCTGGCGGAGCACCGTGAGTGGTTTACGCGACTCGCCGACCTCGGATACACCGATGTGTGGTCGTCAGAAGTCGATGGTGCGGACGGTTTCACTCCCCTCGCACTCGCGGCGGCGTGGGAATCACGCCTACACCTGGGCATCGCCGTGACCCCCGTGTACACCCGCGGACCAGGCCTCCTCGCCATGAGCATCGCGGCGATGGCGGAAGCAGCGCCGGGTCGCTTCACGATGGGTATCGGTGCCTCATCAATGCCCGTGGTGCAGAAGTGGAACGGCATCGAGTACTCGCAGCCCTATCAGCGCACGCGAGACGTCACGCGTTTCTTGCAGCGCGCCCTTGCCGGCGAGAAAATTGATGAGGAGTTCGAAACCTTCACGATCCGCGGCTTCAAGCTCAGCCGACCCGTCGCCGTGAAGCCACCAATTCTCGTCGGCGCCCTTCGACCGGCCATGCTCCGTCTCGCTGGCAAAGAGGGTGATGGTGCCATCTTGAACTGGCTGGGTGCCGACGACGTGGCGCGCTGCGTGGCCGAAGTGGGTGACGGAGCCACGATCGCGGCGCGACTGTTTGTCATTCCCACCACCGATGCCGATACCGCACGCTGGATCGCACGCCGCATGATCAGCAGTTACCTCACCGTTCCCACCTACGCCGAATTTCACCGCTGGCTCGGTCGCGGAGAACTGCTGCAGCCCATGTGGGATGCCTGGGCGGCGGGAGACCGCAAGTTAGCGAATGAGGTCATCCCCGACTCGGTGATCGACGACATCATCATTCACGGGTCGTTCGAGCAGTGTCGCGAGCACGTCGCGCGATACGTCGACGCGGGTGTGCAAATCCCTGCGCTGGCGGTCATTCCCGTGAACCAGTCCCTCGACGAGGTCGTCGAGGGACTCGCCCCTCGTTGAACTAGGCCCGATCCGCCTCGAGGAATTCGAGCATGTCGGCGAACTTTTCGCGTGCCGCAGCCTGTCGAGTCGGAATGTGCTGCGTGGGAATCTCCGACGCGCTGTAATTGCGCAGAGCGTGTCGCGCCACCGTCTGACGGTGCACCTCATCGGGACCGTCGTAGATGCGTGCGGCTCGTGCGGCGCGATACATCGCTTCCAGTGGCATGTCAGCCGAGTACCCCAGCGAACCGTAGGTCTGCAAAGCACGGTCAATGACGTTGTAGAGCACCTGCGCGCCGTAGTACTTGATCATGGCGATTTCCACGCGGGCTGCCGACGCCCCCACTTGGTCCATCTTCCACGCCGCGTGCAGCGTCATCAATCGAGCCGCGTGCATCTCGGCCATCGAGTCCGCAATCCAGTTCTGAATGGTTTGCTTCTCGGCGAGTAGCGAGCCGTGGGTGTAACGCGACAGGGCGCGCTCGCACATCATGTCGAAGGCACGCTGACTTTGACCCAACCACCGCATGCAGTGGTGGATGCGTCCCGGTCCGAGACGAGCTTGAGCTAGCTGAAAGCCCGCGCCCTCAGGTCCGATCAGGTGATCGGCGGGAACACGAACGTCCTCGTAGAGAATCTCGGCGTGGTTGCCAAAGCGCCCGTAAGTGACGTCGGGGTCGTCCATGGCGCCCACGTCACGCAAAATGGTGACGCCCGGCGTCGTGACGGGCACCACGAACATGGAACTGCCTTGATAGGGGTGCACGTCAGGGTTGGTGACCGCCATCACGACCAGGATGTCCGCGACCGACCCGTTCGTGGTGTACCACTTACGACCGTTGATGACCCACTCGTCGCCGTCCTTCACCGCACGGGTGGAGAGAAGACGCGGGTCGCTGCCCGCCGTGTTCGGTTCGGTCATGGAAAAGCCCGAGCGCATCGTTCCGTCGAGCAGGGGCTGCAGCCAACGCTCGCGAATGTCGTGACGTCCGGTGAGTTCCATGCCGACGGCGAGGAGCTCCGCATTTCCCGAGTCCGGGGCGTTATTACCGAAGACCAGCGGCCCGTAAGGACTCTGGCCCAATATCTCGTGCATCAGTCCCAGGCGCACTTGACCAAAGCCCATGCCACCGAGTTCCGGAGGTAAGTGAGCCGCCCAGAGGCCGCGCTTCTTCACTTCTTCTTGCAGCGGCTTTATGACGGTCAAGACATCGTCATAACCCAATTTCAGGGTCTCGATGGGGAAGATTTCGGTGCGGACGAACTCACGCATCCACTCCAGCTGCTCTTCAAATTCCGGTTCGGTATGAAAATCCCAGGCCATGCGGCACCTCCGCAAACACCTTAGAAGACCGTGACTATCGGGCTAGTGAATGGACGACGGTCGAACGACCCATACCCATACGCGGCCCACGCGCTGCGGTACTCCGAGGGTGGACGTGAGCAGTACTCGGATATGACTCGCACCTGGACCACTCGGCGTCACGACCACGGCGTTGACGTGATAGCGCGAGATGAAGTCTGCGAGATCGGCATGGAATTGAGTGTCGGTATCAGCTGCGCCCACGGGATGATTCAGCGCTAACTGAGTGAAGGCCAATTCGGCGTCCGAGAATTGGGCGTGCAGGAAAGTGTTAAAGATGCCCAACGGTGCCAGCGGTTCAATGCTCTGGCTCTTTCCGGTGCCGGGGCTCGGCACCATTGCTCGTCCCCCAATGAGCCGGTATCGATTGGCGGCGAGCGCGAGGTCTGTCATGGCCTCACTGTTAATCGCACTCGCGTAGGGATAGGTCAGCACCACCGAGCCGTTCGGAACCAGCGCGGCGAAACGCGACGATGTCAGCGCCGCTTGATGAGGGGGCGTCCAGCGGCCATTCATCGCCGACGGCGCCACGAAGAACAGTCCGAGGACTATCGCCCCCCAAGCCACCACGGTGCGAGGTGAGCCCATCGCGACTCGACCGTGATCAGTGGCAAGGAGTTCGTTGATGATGAGGCCAACCGCCACCGCCACCAGCAGCCACAGGAAGCTCATGAAGCGCGCGGGGATCGCGCTGGAGCCCAGCGGCAAGTGCTGAAAAAACGACATCGGGAGCGGGAGTGAAGTTTGGTGTCCGGCAACGGACAGGTGCGCGCCCAACACCAGACTGGCGATTGCGAGCCCGCTGATTCCGAGCCACCACGCCACGCGGGAGCGTCGGCGCCACCACCAGCCCGCCACGAGGACGAGTATCAGGGGCCCGATATAGACACCGTTTTCCCAGGGCGTGATACGCAGGGAATTAACGACGTCACTCATACCGAGAAGCGATCCGTTGAACGTCCCGGGTGCCACGACGAAGGCCAATGCGTCGGCGTGAAAATCGCCCAGAAACTCGTGAGGCTTGCCGACCACGTGCCACGGACCGGCGAACATGATCCACAACGGGTAGGCCAGAAGGGCGAGAGCCGTCACTGCGCCCACGGCCACTAGTCGCAGCCGTTCTCGCACCGCGTCAATGGTGAGTTGCGATCGCCAGATAATGGCCGCGATGACCAGGGCAATTGCTCCCACGTAGAGCGAGACACCCGCCTCTTCTTGCATCACGAGAAACATTCCCGCCACGCAAATACCTAGCCACACGCCGTCGTGCCATCGGGGTTTCGACGACGCCATTATTCGATAGAGCCAGTACGCGACGAGGGGCATGAACGGCTTAAACGCGAGGTAGGGGTGGACCGTCACCGCCGCCACCGCGAGAGGGTTAAAGCCAAAGAGCAACCCCGCCACCAAAGAGCCCGCTCGCCCTACCCCTAGGCGACGCATCACCCACGTGAGCGACCACGTGGTCAACACGATGCCACCTTCGCAGACCGCGACGAACGCGGATAAAGGCCCGAGAACCCACGTCACGGGCGCCATGAGAATTCCGAGCAGCACCATGGCCGTATTCGACATCAAATTCACGCCGTGAGGGGCATTCAACGAACCACTGACGAAGGGATTAAGGCCGTGTGTTAACGCGTGAGCCGGCCACGAGAAGAACCACACTTGCTGGGCCTGATCCGACGAGACGCTGTAGAAGTAGGGCAGCTGATGCGTGTTGAGCGGAGTAAGACCTCCGAAGAACCAGGTCACCAACACGAGCGGTAACACGAGGACCAGCACGCCGTACCCGTACTTAACCCTCCATGTTCGCGTCATGACGTCCAGTATTAACTCAGGTTTGCGACAATGCCACGCAATCTGGATGCCTTAAGGTCACGGTTTGATGACAATTATGAGGAATTAGGGTGTCGTTGTGAGCCTCGAATCCCCCCTCAAGATTGGTGTCGTAGACACCATGTTCGCCCGTTACGACATGGGCGATGCTGCCATTCGCGAACTGCAGACCTGTGACGGATACGGGGAGAAGTTCACCGTGGCGACCCAAACCGTGCCAGGTTTCAAGGACTTGGCAGTGGCCGCGAAGAACATGATCGAGCGCGATGGCTGCGCCATCGTGGTCGCCCTCGGCATGCCCGGGTCACAGCCTGTTGACAAGCAGTGCGCTCACGAAGCCTCCATGGGCATCATGCAGGCGCAGTTAATGACGTCCACCCCCATTCTCGAAGTGTTCGTTCATGAGGACGAGTCCGATGACCCCGCCGTGTTGGCGCAAGTGTTCGAGAACCGTTCGCGTGACCACGCCCGCAATGCCTACTGGATGCTGTTTGAGCCCGAGCAACTGTCGCGTCGAGCCGGGCAAGGTATTCGTCAGGGATTCGGCCACGCCGGACCGCTGACGGTCTAGTTAGTCTCGCGGCAGGCCGAGTACGCGCTCGGCGATGATGTTGCGCTGCACCACGGATGTTCCCCCACCGATGGTCAACGCTTGGGCGTAGAGGTAGCCGTGCGACCAGATATCACCGATGTCACCTGCCACGCCACCGGGACCTCGTCCCGCAATGAGCGAGGCCGTCCCCGCCAAACGCTGACCGAGATTCATTACTTCTTGACCGTGGTCATCGGCCAAGGCTTTGCGCACTGACGCTTCGGGACCTGGTTGCTTGCCCGCGAGGGCGTCGGACAACATTCGAAGCCGCAGCATGCGCAAAATCTCCGCGTGGATGAAGCACTGAACGAGGTCGTCTCGATCGCGTGGACGAATGTCGTGGGACAGAGGCTGAGCCAAATCGATCAAATCACGCGCCGTGGGCCCACGGCCCCACAGTGCTCCTTCACCGGAGAGTGACACTCGCTCATTCGACAAGGTGACTTTCGCGAGGCGCCATCCCCCATTGACCTCGCCCACGAGGCAGTCTGCCGGCAGACGAACGTCATCGAAGAAGACTTCGTTGAAGGCGTGGTCACCGGTCATGTCCACGATGGGCGAGATCGTGATCCCGGGAAGATTCATCGGACAGACGAAATACGTAATGCCATTTTGCGGCTGGCCGTCACTGGACGTACGGGCCAGAAGAATTCCGTACTTGGCGATGTGGCCGTAGCTGGTCCAGATCTTTGAGCCGTTGATAATCCATTCATCGC
>Ga0208497_1000106_pt1 | contig 44862 bp, 58 predicted proteins | sample CryBogCBE25Aug07_FD_184555 | JGI IMG/M metagenome (GOLD analysis project Ga0208497, IMG submission 184555) | Freshwater microbial communities from Crystal Bog, Wisconsin, USA - CBE25Aug07 (SPAdes) | ecosystem: Environmental > Aquatic > Freshwater > Lake | place: Crystal Bog, Wisconsin, USA...
ATCCAAGAGGGTGATGAACGCACAGACTTTTTGCATGGGTTGGCATGGAGAAAGGTTGAAAACAGCATCGGCACACTTGCTTGGAAATGGACTACGCTGAAATTCCGCACCCTCCGTCCGTTGCCAAAAAAGAAGGCTCCAACAGAGTAATCTGTTAATAAAACCGCTACATATTTTTAACACCTACCATCTTTGGATGGTAATTGCCATCCACCACTTTTGTGTAGTAATGCACTCTACATACAGCGAGTGTAGTGATCACGCTACATATATCTAAATTGTGTAACAGATCGTATACATCTGTAAAATGTTCATGATCGCAGACACCTTATTAATTACCGCATTATACCTGATTGGTATCATGTCGATGAATCCTTGTTTTCTATACATGAGCCTATGGATATGTATAGATCGTGAACATATGCTTTACTTAAAGCGGAGAAAAAGTAAAGTAGAGATTCATGAAAAAGCACATCTGCCCCTGCTGTAAAAATCCCTGCGTTCCCAACAAATGCAAAGTCTGTGCCGCTAGGTCTGATGAGGCCGGAAAGCGAATGGCAAAGAAGTCAAGCAAAAAAAATTAGGGTATAGTGAAATTTTTTGTTGCAATGATTCGACTGAAAGCTTACTAATCGCCACATCGGAATTTCAAATCCGAAATCAACAACCAAAAACAATGCCAACAAAAAAGCAACCAGCAATAAAAAAACCAAAAGCATCCGATGCCATTGCTTGCCGTCTGAACTCAATTCAGATCAATCAAACGCATCTTGGAATATCACAACAGGCTCTCACCGAAGCCTTGGATATGTACTCCTCTTGGAGCATCAATGCCATCTACCTCGGCCTTGCCGCCGCCGCAGTTGGTATTATCAACAGCCTCCTCATCATCACCCTTTTCTTCCGCAAATAGTATGGACGAACTTCAAGATAAATATGATCGACTTGTTGACCTCCTTGGTCTAATACGATCTGAACTGGATGACATCATTGGCTCCATCGACGAAGAAGTTGATGTGGATCAAGATCACCAAGAAGTGTAAGCAACCAACCAAAAAAACAAATGGAAAACACAAACCAACCAGAATACTCCGCATCACTTGCAACAGCACTTGTTGCGGCTATTGGAGAGCTACAGAACGTAGCTAAAACAGCATCCAATCCATACTTCAAGAGCAAGTATGCACCATTGGACGCAATCGTAGATGCCACACGCCCTGTGCTGGCAAAGCATGGTCTGGCAATTCAGCAGATGCCCATCTTTCAAGACGGCATGGCTGGAGTGACAACCACCATCATTCACAAGTCCGGCTTCTCCACCTCCTCAACTCTTCTCCTTCCCCTCAAGGATATGAGCCCCCAAGGAGTGGGAGGTGCCATCACTTACGCTCGACGTTACGCTCTTGCGGCTGTTTGTGGACTTGCGACAGAAGAGGATCTGGATGGCAACGAACACGCTTCAAAGACCATTGAGGCTCCTCGTCCTGCCATTGCCAAGGTAATGGACAAGTCAACGAGCGTTCGTCCTGCCGGAGCCCCTATCGCCACATGGCGTGGAGTGTTGCCAACCAACACAAAGGTTGCGGCACAGAGCAAGGAGGGATCTCCTAAAAAGTGGACTCTCTATTGCGTTGAGTTCAGCGATGGTGGGAAGATCATTGAGGCCATGACCTTTGATGAGAAGCTCTTCACTGCCGCCACTCGTTTCGGAACCGATGGGGTGATTGTTGATGCCGGAGTAGCGGCTGGCAAGAAAGACCCTAGCAAGTGGGAACTGGTGAGCATCACCGCAAGCGAGGATCAAAACAAATGAACCTACAGGACTCAATGTTGCTTTGGAACGAGGAAACAAAAGAAGTTGTTGTTGCCTCTAGCAAGGAAAAGACAAACCTAGATGGATATTTCTTTTCTACTGGGGCCTGTTGGACTGAATGGGCCGGAATGTCAGTTGAAGAGCGAATGATTGTTTTTCTTGTTGCCGCAATAAAAAACTCAATCATTTGCAACATTCCTATTGAAAGCTTTAAAAACGAGCTTTTAAAAATAGATCAAATCGCTGAATCCTTTTCAGAAGGAGGATGGCCTTCATGCCGACCAAGTAAAGTTCACTACGTCACAGAATGAAAAAGAAACAAATATTCAACATAGGACAAAAATATGAACGCTTTCTCGCTGTATCGTGTTCTCACGGAAAATACGCAGACCCCACTGCACTTGATGCAGTCCTCAAGATGCGTGAGAAGTGGAAGCCGGAAATATGTGTTCACCTTGGCGATTGGTGCGATACCACTGCATTTAGGTCAGGTGCGGCTGGAACTTCAGATGAAGCAGAGCCAGTTGCCCCCGACATTGATGGCGGCATTGCGTTCCTGCAACAGCTTCGCCCAACTCACGTCTTGGATGGAAACCACGAAGACCGCATTCCCCGAATGCTCCATAGCACTAACGCACTCGTTGCTTATGCCGCAAGTAAAGCAACGGAATATATCGACAAAGCCTTTCTCAAGATTGGCTGTCGCCGCATTCCGTATGATGGAGTTTTTCAAAAGTATGTGGTGGGTGATGTGACTTTCACTCATGGAACCATCTATAACGAAAACTCTGCACGAGATATGGCAGAAATGTATGGAGGGAAAGTTATCTTCGGGCACACTCACCGATCCCAAATGGGAGAAGGCCGGACTATCAAAGAATCCACTGGATTCTGCGTTGGAACCCTTACTCGTCGAGGATCTATGGAATATAGCAAATCCCGACGAGCCACACTTGGCTGGCGACAGGGGCTTGTCTATGGGGAGATCGGAGCTAAAGACTCTGCCGTGTGGCTTGCCACTCGTGGAGAGTTTGATAAAGAATGGAGGCTTCCTGTATGAGCGGCATTAACGAATGGGCAGACTTGATTGCTTCAGTTCAATCTGGAGACATCCAAGATGTGCCGGAGGGGTATAAAACAAGGCGTGAATTGTGCAAGGAGCTAAATCTTCCTTCCACAACAATCACGGAACGCATTATAAAGTTAAGGAAACTTGGAAAAATAGAAGAAAAGAAATTTAGGATTCAAACAGGAGGAAGGATCTATCTCACCCCACATTACAAAATCAAATGAACATTTCATCAGATTACTACATCGAAGAAGAATATACGCCAGTAGCTGGCCCATACGATTACCCCAAACAAAAGGACATGATGATCAGAGTGATCATAGACCTAGTTAGGGGAGAGATTGATTACAGGGTTGTGGAAAACTTTGTGACCAAGAAAATTGACGGCGTGGAAAGGGTGGTTCACGAGAAGATGATTGAACGGAGGGGGATGATCCTGCCAAAACGATGAATGATCCTGTAAACAGCCCAAGTCATTATACCAACTCTCCCTCTGGAGTTGAGTTGGTGGATGTGATAGCACACCTAAATTATTGCCGATCCAATGCAATTAAATATATCTTTAGGGCTGGGTTCAAAGATCCTGCCAAGGAGATGGAGGATCTTAAAAAAGCCCAGTGGTGCATCAATAAGGAAATCGCCATGCTTGAGCAAGGCCGCATATTAAAACAACCATGACGCAAGAACAACAACTCGTTATAGGAATAGCCTGTTCTGTTCTATTTACCTACCTCATGCTATGCCAAAGGCGATAACATTTGAAAAAATAGGGGAGATTAATATATATGCAGACACATGGGAATTTGGCTGGGGCAATTGTGGAAAAGGAGACAATGGCACAAAAGCCATTGGCAAATGCTACCACAGACTCAAGAGAATTTGCATATCAAAAACCTTCCACAAGCATTGCTCCCTCATTGACGTATTATCGCATGAGGTGCTTCACGCCTACCTTCCCTACGCAAAAGAAGAAGTCGTTGAGCAATTCGGAAAGAATTTGGCTCATGCTGAAAGGAAACTGGCCTACAGCTTCTCTCCCAGACATGGAGGATGATAGCGAGTGGGACGAAGAAGAGGAAATATACAAATGACTATTAACGAAATATTCGACAAGTGGTACGATACGGAGGGAGTAAGATTCTATTCCCAAAATCACGGCAATGCCGATGGGCATTACGATTACATGAGGAAAGCCTATCTTGATGGGTTTTCTGACGGCCTTAAACTAGCTCAAAACATTATTGAATCAGATGATAAGGCTGAAGTTCTCTAATACTAGGGAAGCCCCGCATAAGGGATACACCTTTGTGGTGCCGGAAACTGGTTATAAAATAACCGAAAGGGCACTGGATGACCTCTACACTAAAATCTATGTCCATTACAAAAATAACGACATCCCATTGCCGGATGATTGGAAAGCTAGGGTGGAAGATTCAATTTGCAGATCCCTGCCAGATAGCTGGTGCTATTATGAGGATTCTGATGCCGTTGCCCCCAGACCCCCTGCCTTAACTACGGAATCAGTCATGAAGGGAATAGCCTCATTAGCATCTATCGTTAAAGAGGTGGTGAGCGGTGAGAGCATATATGTTAGCCAAGATGAAGCCGATGCTAGAGCCAGAATATGCTCCAGATGCAACCTAAATCAGAACCTTGGTGTGTGTATGGGGTGTGGTGCTATGAAGGCCGTAACAGATTTGGCCTCAAACATTAAGGGTGGACGGACAACGAAGTTAGATGCTAGGCTTCAAAACTGCTCTGTTTGTGGTTGCAGAAACGACACCATCGTGCATATAAGCAAAAAAGTGTTGCTTTCCGGCGAGAAAACAGAGACAACAGAGGCTCGACCATCTTGGTGTTGGGTTAAAAACGACAACCTAACTCAAGCCGAATCCCTACTTAAACTATGATTACATATATGCTCAACGATCCCGAAGTCGGGGAAGCTCCCCCGAACGAGAGGATCAGTGACGCAGGATCTGCAAGATCCATGCTTTACGAGCTTATTGATGACGATCAGATTGCCTCTTATAGACGATCACAAATACAAGGCATCATAGATGGAAACGCTCCTTACAACGAACAACAGCTTCGTGAAGTGGGTCAAGCAGACCGAATTAATGTTAATTGGGGTCATGCTGAATCAAAGGTGGAGTCTGCTGTTATCCCTTATTTCGATATTCTTACCTCTGTAGGCACCTACGCCACTATTAAGACCAAGCATGGCAAGGACATGGGTAAGAGGCAGGAGTGGAGCAACATCATCACTGAAGAGTTCCAGAGACTTCTAGCATCATCTAATCCAAACTTCCTAGCCCAGCATCAGATTTGTCATAAGGAGCTTGTCATTCACGGACAGGCTTGTATGTATTTCCCCGATCAAACCGATTGGAGAGCCAGAGCAATTGAACCTTGGAACCTTATTGTCCCCAGAGGGGTTAAGGTGGATTGGAACAACTGGGAGTTTTGTTATGTGTTGGACGATGTTTATTGCGAACAACTATATTCCTACATTAAGGATGAGGAAGCCGCCCAAAGAGGAGGCTGGGACGTAGAAGAATGTAGGCAAGCCATCATGGATGCTAGGGTGGACGAGCAGGATCAACGCCGTCCTTGGGAGTGGTATCAGAGAGAACTCAAGAACAACTCCCTCTACTACTCATACGCAAAGAGCAAGATTATCAAAGTTGCTCATATGTATGTGAGGGAATACGATGGACGCATCTCTCACTATATTTTTGACAGGCTTAACGGAACAGAGTGGCTATGTGCCAAGCGTGGACGCTATCAAGACTTCTCACAGGCATTCACTGTCTTCCTTAACGGAGTGGGGAATGGTTATTATCATGGCGTGAGAGGTTTGGGTCAGAAGATGTATAAGTGGGCCGAGGCCATGAACAGGGTTAATAACGCCCTCATGGAAGGAACCATCTTGGGTTCTTGCGTGATGTTCCAGCCCACGACACAGGGCGATGCAGAGAAGCTGAAGTCCGTGCAGATTGGGCCAATGCGAATCCTGCCAGCCGGACTTAACCCCACGCAGTTCTCTGTGGGGCCAAACCTTAATGCCGCCATGCAGACGGCTCAATTCTTCCAAGGTCAGCAGAGCGATGACATCGGTAGCTTTATGCCATCAGTGGCAGGAGGCGGTGGGCGAAAGAAGGGAAATAAGGAAGTCGAGATTGAGATTGGAGAGAAGAGCCGCTTAACCAACACTAGGGCTGAAATCTATCTCCAAGCTCTGGACATTCATTACGCAGAAGTTTATCGCCGTGCCGCTAACCCCAACCTCATTGAAGAGGATCATGGCGGTAGGGAAGCTCTGGCATTCCAGAGAGCTTGTATCGAAAGAGGCGTTCCTGCCATTGCAATGCTTGACATTGATTCCGTTAAGGCCACCAGATCCATCGGACAAGGTAGCTCTGCGGCTCGTATGCAAGCAATGGAGCTTATCTCCGAATACCTACCTCAACTGCCAGAGTCCAATCGGAAACGAGTAATTAACGCCAACATAGCGGCGATAGCGGGACAAACTGGCGTTGAAACTTTCGGAATCCCAGAAGAGACCAAGCCGGAGGGCTCCGATATTTCGATTGCCTCGCTTGAGAACAACGCCTTCCAAAGCGGTGGACAAGTGATGATCGACCCAGATCAGAACCACTTCACCCACTTAAAGGTGCATTTCCAGTTTGCCGGATCTATTGTGCAGGGAGTGCAGGATCAGAAGGTTGATCCTATTGCCGCTGATAAAACCCTACAGGGCATTATCCCCCATATGCTCACTCACCTCAAATACATGGAGGAAGATCCTACTCGTGAGGAGCAATACAACGAGATGAACGAGCAAGTGAGCGAACTCATGAAGATTGCCGATCAGCTTTCTCGCATGGCTCAAGACATTCAGAAGAAGCAGATGGAGGCACAACAACAGCAAGCTCAACAGGGTCAGCAAGATCCCAAGATGATGGCAGTGCAAGCCAAGATCCAACTGGATCAGATGAAGTTCCAGAACGATGCCCAGATCAAGCAAGCGAAGGCACAACACATGATGCAACTGCAAGACCAGAAGTCAGCACAACGCCTCATGGTTGATCGCATTAAGGTTGCACAAAAATATGGAGGAATACAGCCGTGAGTGAAGCATGGACAAGGAAAGAAGGTAAGAACCCAAAGGGAGGCTTAAATGCCAAGGGCAGAGCCTCCTATAACAAAGCACACGGAGGCAACTTAAAGGCCCCCGCACCGAACCCCAAAACCAGCAAGGATGCCGCAAGGAAGAAGTCCTTCTGTGCCCGAATGCAGGGATTAAAATCAAAGCTTACTAGCGAAGCAACCAAACGAGACCCTAACAGCAGAATTAACAAGTCCCTTCGGGCTTGGAAATGCCGTTAAAAACCCAATAAAAACAAATGAACACCTCCGCTCAAGATGCGGCTAGGGATGAAATGCGAGAGCAACTTGTTGCCCTCATCTATCACAAGTACGTCTATTTTAGGACGTTCTTTGGCAAGGAAGATCAAACAGCCCTCACCCTCAAGGGATTGATCCTAGACATTAGAGAGGATCAAGCAAAAGAACAGGAATCAAAGAATGAGCAAATGTTTAGTTATTGATCATGGAATCTTCACGGCCTTTGCAAAGAGGCTGGCTGAAGATCATGAGGTGTTTTACTTCGTGCCCTATGCTGATCGCTCATTCCCCATTCATGGCCCCGCCATGATTGGAGAGGGGATTGATGGAGTGCAAAGGGTGGAGGATATGTGGAGGTTGGTAGATGAGGTGGACTTTATCGTGTTCCCAGATGTGGGCTTCTATCAGCTACAGGAGTTCCTTAAATCAAGGGGCTATGCCGTGTGGGGAGCCTCCCTTGGAGAGAAGCTGGAAGTGCAAAGGTGGAGGGCTAAAGAGACTATGGATGCCCTTGGGCTTCCAGTAGGTAAGTGTGCCCTTGTCACTGGCATGACAGAACTCCGTGACTACATTAGCAAGAACGAGGACGTATATGTCAAGATCAGTGGCTTCAGAGGATTAGCTGAAACATTCCATGCCTACAACCTATCCAGTGCTTCACAACGCCTTAACGAGCTTGCATTGCATTTAGGAGGAGCCGCAGAAGTGTTCCCATTCATTGTGGAGCATAAGGTGGATTCAGTAGTGGAAGCCGGATACGATGGTTATTCCATTAATGGCGAGTTCCCATCCACTTGCTTAACTGGCGTGGAGATTAAGGACGCAGGGTACCTTGGGGCCGTAAGAGATTACGATAAGCTTTCCGACCCAGTTAAGGAGGTTAATGACAAGCTTGCTCCATTCTTAAAGGAGTCTGGCTATTGCCAATTCTTCTCAACTGAAATCCGAGTTACGGAAGAAGGAGTGCCTTATCTTATTGATCTCACCACTCGTTGCCCTGCCCCGCCATCAGCCCTTTACTGGGAAATGATTGAGAACGTAGGGGAGATTGTGGAGGCCGGAGCCCACGGAATACTCGTTGAGCCTGTATGGAGAGCTAAATACGGAGCATTAGCTGTTATTCATTCCGACTTTGCCGCCGATAGGTGGTGTCCAGTGTGGAATGACCCTAAAGTGGATCAGTGGATTAAGTGGCGCAACTACTGCAATCTTGATGGTCAAGGCTACATTGTGCCCACGGATGGGGTTAAGATGACCGAGATCGGAGATTGTATTGGCATTGGCGACACTATTGAGCAGGCTATTTCCGCTTGCAAAGAACACGCAGAGTATGTAAAAGGAGATAAGGTTGTTGTTATGACTGACAGCATTTATGACGGCCTAGATGAAATAACCAAAGCTGAAGAAAATGATATTATCTTCACCGAGGATAAACTACCAACCAAAAAAGAATTAATATGACATTTGAAGAATGGAGGCAGGATCAAACCCTTGCCCCAAGGCTTAAAGAGGCTCTAGCCAATCCTATTATCCAGTTAGCATTTTCAGTGTTGAATGAGCTAACGGCGGCTAAAACGCTTGGCAATACCGGCTCCCTATCCACTTTAGGGAACAACGCCATCACGTTATTTGGTTATGATTCCGGCAGGGCATCCATCTTCATGGATCTCCACACGCTTTCAACCACGCCAGATCCAATTCAAGAACTTCAATCTAACTACACATCAGAATTTTAAAATGTGGAATTTTACAGATGAGGAAGATGATATTGAAAATATCAAAAACCCACACATTGCAGAGATATTAAAGGGATCAAGAAAAAACGAAAAATCAATAGAAAGAATTTTTGATAAAACAATCTACAAACAAAACAACATCAATACTTCTTCAATGGCTTTTTATTTAGCTAATCACTTTTACGAAGATATTCAAAAACAATAATTTATGTCAGACCCACTACCAACAACAACAGCAAGCACGCTACCAGTTATCGCTCCTCCAGTGGATGAGAGCTTTGAATCCAACTTGGCTAGAAAGCTTAATCAGAAACCAAAGCTTGAGAAGCTAGACCTTAAAAACCTTCAAGACATTCCAGACAACATTGATGGCAGTGTTGACCCTTCCGCTGTTCCGGCTGGGTTTGATGAAGTGCCGGAGCAAACCACGGCTGACTTGCTCAAAACCCTAGAGGGTGGCGAGGTGGAATCTCCTAAAGAAAAGAAAAAGGCAGTTAAGGAGCCAGAAAACAATTTCTCCATTGATGACCTTGATCTCACTAAAGATCCAGAACCTATCACCGAAACCAAAGGAAAGAAAACCAAGGAGGATAACATTGCCGAGCTACGGAAAAAGGCTGAATCCTACGAGGAGACACTTAAAAGCAAGGATAGCGAAGTTGCTCAATACCGAGAGAAGCTAGAGAAGCTGGAAGCCGAGCTTGAACGCACGGCTTTTGAACGCTCTCCCAAGTTTAAGGAGAAGTACGAGGCTCCCTATCAAGATGCAGTTAAGCAAGCCGCAGACTTCGCCCAAGAGATTGGAGATGATGCCTCTATCGCTGAAAGGGCTTTGTCTCTTAAAGGCAAGGAGCGTATCAACTTTATTGATGAGACGTTTGGCGGTGGTGCGGCGGCTTCTCAATTCCTGTCCCTCATTAACAACGCTGACGAGAAGCGTAGGGGATTAGAGGGTGCGTTGCAGGATTATCGTGCCACAGCACAGGAGCTTGCCGTGGATGCACAGGCTCAAAATCAGCAAACCTCCCAGACTATTAAAGCCAACTTTGAAAAGGTGAAGGCTCACCTAGCCAATAAGCTGGACTACTTCCGGCCTACTGGAGATCCAGAAACCGATAAGCTTGTCCAGCAAAGAGTGGAGAGGGCTTATAAGATCGTTGAGGGCACAGCCAGCCAGAACGAAATCATGGTTGCTCCATTCCTCGCTCAAGTGGCTAAAGAGGCCGTGGACGAGGTGGCAAACCTTAAAGCAGAGCTTGCTAAATACAAGAGCCGAGCCGCCGCTGATGCCGCCGTACAGCCCCGAATTAATCGTGGATCTGTGGATGATGGCGAATCAGTGCGAGGAAAGCCAAAGGGAGTTTTGGACGCTATTAGATCACAGCTTCGTTGAAGCTCCAGACATACGGCCTAGAGTTTAAGCAATCCAACATCACGCAACTTGAAATAGAGTTGCTGATGGTTGGAGATAAAGACCCATCCCGATTTTCGGGAATGAGCAGGGGTCAGCATATCAAGCATTGCATCGCCATGCTTTGGCCCGATGTGATTAAGACTTGGAATGATTGGAACGAGCTTGCGTTGTGGGCATGGTGCAACTACGAAGAAATCGGAATCACAGGATGTGCCGCCGCCGGAAAGACCTTCACCTTCACGCTACTTTCCTTAATTGAGTATTTGGCTAAACCCATGATGACTAGGGTTGCTCTCACCTCGACAACCGTCCCCTCGTTGCGAGGCCGCATCTGGGCTGAAATGATGAAGTTCACAAAGCCAACCATTCCGTTGTTTGGTCTTAACGTAGTGGATTCGCAAACCAAGATTCAATTCAAGCGAGGGGATGACAGATCAGCCATCATTGCCCTTGCCGTGGATAGCGGAAGCGTGGAGCAAGCTGTTGGTAAGTTGCAGGGCGTTCACTTGCCTCGCATGGTTGTCATGGCTGACGAAGCGGCACAGACAAACCCTGCCATCTTCTCTGCACGAGCCAACCTTCAAGTGGGTACGGACTTCTACCGCTTTGTGGCTATCGCTAACGCCTCATCAATGTTCGACCCTCACGGCCTGTTCTGTGAGCCTAAAATGGGCTGGGGAAGTATTGGAGATGATGATGAGCATTGGGAAACCAAGTCTGGGATTTGCGTTAGGTTTGATGGTTTGAAGTCTCCCAACATTAAGGCCGGACGCATCATCTACCCTTATCTATTCTCCCAAGACAACGTGGAGATTATTCGCCGCAACTACGGAGAGGGGAGCCTTGAGTGGAATAGCTATTGCCGAGGAATGTGGAGCAAGAGCGGAGCTAGAAATACGATGGTGGATTCCGCTATGATTACGGATGGCGAGGCTCGTAGCAAGGCTGTGTGGGCCGATAGACGCATCAAGACTATAGCCGCCCTTGACCCTGCATTCACTACCGATGGCGATGATTGTATCTTGAGATTTGCCAAGGTTGGAACAGCTTCCGATGAGGGCGTGATGATGGAGCTTACCGAGTGCATTAGGCTCAACCTAATGGACGATGCTTCTTACCCATTGTTCTACCAAGTGGCTGACCAAACCATTGGGGAGCTTAAAAAGCGTGGAGTGGAGCCAGAAGATTTTGCTCTTGACACCACAGGAGCCGGTGCTGGAGTGGCTGATATTATCAATCAGCGGTGGAGAGCAGGGTTTGTGCGAGTGAGCTTCGGCGGCTCTGCGACTGACCAAGTGATAAGCATGGAGGACTCCAGACCAGCCAAGCAAGTGTATGCAAACCGAGTGACGCAATTGTGGGGGCAGATCAAAACAATCATCATGGCAGGACGATTGAGAGGGCTTGATGACATCACGGCTAGGGAGCTTTGTGCCAGAGTCTACACGCTCAAGAACGAAAAGACATTACTTGAAAGTAAGCGTGATTTGAAGAAACGCACGAAGGGAAAATCCCCAGACAGAGCAGACGCTCTTGCATTACTTTGCGAACTCTTTGTCTATCAGAATGGGCTGGGGAACGCCTTGGCATCGGACTCAAACAATTATTCAGACATGGATGATTTTTTTGTAGACAACGAAATTGAATCCGACTATAGGTCGTGAATGCAAATACCAAACACCGCAGAAACGATAGCAGAAACAAAACGCATGGTGAAAGTTTTAGAACCTTTGTTCTACTCGCTCATCACCACATCAAAGCATCACGGCCTTGACACAATCCAGATCAGTACGTCAAGGGCTGTAGAGATTCACAGCGAACTCCTCATTCTCAAAAAGAAGCTGGAGTGGTCGAAGCAAGCTGATTCAGCAATTGAACAGCATCTGGACAAAATGTTTGGATTCAATTAACACACAACCAACACAACTATGGAAAAAGTAAAATTAGTAAAGGACGCTCCACATCAGAAATACTTTTCTGAAAACGGAGATCAACTCGCAGGGGGTTCAACCATCTGCAAAATTGGCGATGATGCCGGAGCCCTCATTCATTGGGCTTGGGATCTAGGCCGTCAAGGTAAGGATTATCGCAAGGAGCGTAACACCGCCGCAAACATTGGAACGATTGCTCACTTCATGATTGAGTGTATGCTCAATGAAAAAGTGGCTGACCTATCCGACTTCGATCAAGCCGACATTGACAAGGCTCTTGTGTGCTACACGAAGTTTCTTGATTGGTGGGACTTGCAGGATCTCAAGGTGGTCGCTACGGAAGTTCAGCTTGTTAATGAGCTTTACAAGTACGGAGGGACTATTGACCTTATTGCCGTAGACCCACAGGGAGACCATGTGTTGATGGACTTCAAGACCAGCAAGAAGATTAGCGATAGCTTCTGGAGGCAGTGTGCAGGATATGCCGAGCTTTGGAACTACAACAATCTTGGTTGCAAGATTACAAACCACTGCATCGTGCGTATCGGTAAGGAGGATGAGGGCGACTTTGAAGCCGTCTGGAATCCCGACCTATCCGGCTACTGGAACACCTTTAAGGCTCAAGTGGGAGTTTGGTGGGCTATCAAGAAAGAGAAGCCAGTTAAGGTGAAGAAGGAGAAAAAGAAATGAGCGACACGCCACGCACAGACGAGAAAGCAGTTTCTCATATCGGGTTTTATTCTTGTGCCACAACTCCTGCTGACTTTTCTCGCCAGCTTGAGAAAGAACTCAACGCATCTTTGGAAAACCAAAAAAAAACAATGGAGAGGCTTGTTTGGATTGCCGGACTATTGGTGAGAGCAGTTGAAATAGCAACATTATCAGTTAGTGATGTAAAATTTTCCAGAAAAATTGGAAAGGCGAAACTCGATACCTTAATTAAAGAAATCCAATGACCCTGCCTCAATCTCCAGATGCGGAGAAAGCATTCCTTTCTTCCTTAATGCAAAACTCATCCATCTTGGATGAGGCGGCTGACACCGCCAGTGTTAAGCTGTTCCATCATCCTGCCAACCAGCGTATATTTAACGCCATCGTTGACCTATGGACTGCCGGAGTGGGATCTGATCTAGTAACGATCACTGACCACATGACCAACAACGGAACCCTTGAACTATCGGGTGGAGCCGCCTATGTTACGGAGTGCTTCCTGTTCATGCCAACATCCCAAAACTGGCGTGAATACCTAGACATTCTAAAGGAGCGTCATATTCAACGTCTATCTATATCCGTAGCCGAGAAGATCATTGCCACAGCCAGTGACCCAACTCAATCCGAGAACCTCTCCGAAGTGGTTCAGAAGGCTCTTGTGTCGGTTGCGGCTGATGCAGAGACCTCCTCTCGTATTGAGAGCGTAAGGGAAGTGGCGTGTAAGCGACTAAACGACTATGAGGAGATGGTGGCTAACCGAGGCAAGCTTATCGGGATCACCACTGGCATTAAGCCGCTAGATGAGATCACTGGAGGCTTCCGCAAAGGGCAGTTAATCGTCATAGGAGCCCCTACAAAGGGTGGCAAGACCGCTATGGCTCTCAACATGGCTATGCGTACTGCCGACCTAGGTGGGAACGAAGTGGGGATCATCTCACTGGAGATGACTGCTGGAGAACTTATGGATCGTCTTATCTCATCCCATTCTGGGGCTGACATATCTCGACTATCTCGTGAGGGAGAAGTGGATAAAGACCTCATGAAGCGGATCAGCATGGGCGTTGCACAGATCAGCAAGCTCCCAATTTGGATTCGTGATGAGAGTAGCCTTAACTGCCTTCAACTTCGTGCCGCAGTTCGCCGCATGGTGGCTGTGCATCAAGTGAAGATGATTGTAGTGGACTACATCCAGCTTCTTGAGCCTACCAACAGCAAGGACAGCCGTGAGCGTCAAGTGGCAGAAGTGAGCCGCACATTAAAAACGCTTGCCAAGGAAATGGGAATCGTGATAGTCGCTCTCACCCAGTTGAATGCTGAAGGTGCAAGCCGTGAGAGCCGAGCCATCGAACACGATTGCGATTTATTCTTGACAATCTCACAAGACCAAGAGCAACCGAGTGATTGGTTTTTAAATATAAAGCTTGCACGATCATGTGGTCGGGCTAGTATCCCTTTATCGTTCAGATCGGAGTACCTCCGATTCGATGATCGGTAACAACCAACCAAAAACAAAAAAAGCAGTATGCAATACGATAATACCAATAGCGGTGCGGCCTTCAAGAAGGACAACGCCAACCCCAAAGCCCCTCAATACTCCGGCCCTCTCAATGTGAATGGCAAGGACTTTGAGATCAGCATCTGGGAGAAAACCAGCAAGGCCGGAAAGCCTTTCTTGTCCATCAAGGTCGGGCCAGCACGAGAGAAGAAGAGCTTCAATAGCTCACCATCTCCAACCCCATCTCACGATACCGATCCAGATTGGATTTAGTTGACTCATCAGAATAGTGCTGGAGGAGAACTCCAGACAGGGTGTGTATGTCTACCCACATTAAACACTGATGATAAACGGCCCCTCCCTTACATGGAGGGGAGGGGCCACAACTGAAAAAACACACAACTCTCAACCAATGAAAACAAAAGCAACTACATTCATTAAAATTTGCGATACAAAGTTTGTTAAGCAACTCCAGAAAGAAGCCAAGCGAGTGAAATACAAAGTCAAGAAAGACGATATCTCATTCACAATCACAGATCCAGATTATGACGATGCCTTGGTAGTTAAGGGCATTCAAGTTGGAGCTAAATTCTGGGCTTGTAATTTTTCAACCGACTACTGGGTAGCCGCAGAATTCAATTAATATGACCACACTCGTTATCATCACAGGAACTATCGGAATCCTGCTCGCCCTCGGACTTGCCTTCTGGCATTACGGAAAGGCCGTTAGGGAGCATCATCTCGTACTACTTGCAAAGTGGTTCCGAGACGAGCCGGAATCCTTCAAGCTGTTCATGTATCAGCAATCCATTAAGATCACCAAGAAAGAAATGAACAATGAGCAAAACAAACTCTGAACTACAGGCTGACATAGAGAACCTATGCGATCAAGTTGCGGAGCTTCGTGAAGCCCTGCGTTGCGTGATAAAGCTCAACACGCTTGGAAAGACCAAGCAACTTACTGACCTAGTTGAAGTCACGCTAGGCTACCGCAAGAAATGAAAAAGGTGTCTCCAGAGGAGTGGCATGATCGCCTTTTTGGAATTGATGACATTCCCCTGCGTCATGCAGTGGCAAAGATTGTTTGGTGGGACTTCTTCGGAACTCGCCATTGCAGTCGCCGCTGGGATCACCTTGACCACTATCTCAAAACGCCCTGCGAGGACGTAGAGGACAATCTTCTTATGCTTGGCCTATTAGCAGTAGGCTATAGCATGGAGCAAGCAAATATGCGAGTCTTTCCAGAGAATCGCCTACACAAAAACAAAACAACCCAACCAACAGAATGAGTATTATTATCCCATCAGAGTTCATGGAATCAGTTAAAGTTCCCATGCAGTTTCCGCTTAAAGCAGACGGAGACAGCGTAGTGGACGCTAATCAAGTGCCAGTATTGAAAATAGATAAGGCCGTCAGTGCTGACGAGGCCGTTAAGTTCGCAAAGCTGTTCGCACAGGCTCCTGTTATGCTGGAGCTTCTTGGGCATTCTTACGAGCTTCTTGTAGCCATCGGATTAAACACCGAGGGATTCACCCACGGATCACAAGACGAGGAGAACAAAGAAAATTGCATTCTTTGCCAGTGCGAGAATGTTCTTAAATCCCTCCAGTAATGATTGAACCATCTTGCACAAAGAACGGAAAAGCAATCCGCTTTGACGTTTGTGATTCCGGCGTTAAGGAAACTCCTATGGGTACTTGCATTCAAATGAAAAAGGCCTTAAAAGATTTCTGGAAACGCCGCAAGATGAACGAGCTTGACTACACTAACTGGGAAAGAACTAACCACGAGGAGGTAAAATGAGCCGCACCCCCTACTTCGATGCCGGAAAGGGATCTGCCCCCAGATCCAATAACTCCGAAGCATACTTAAAGAACTACGACGAAATCTTCAGAAAGAAGAAACCATGCAAGCCCAAATCCCAGACCCTAAAGAAGCCTACAAACAAGTCGTAGAGCATATAGTTAAGCACGCTCCGACTAAATACCACTGGCTGGAAGCAACCACATTCTTCCAGTTCCATGAGGGGCTATTCTTAATTAAGGCTCCAAAGTCGCTTGAGGATCAAAATAAAACCCTGTTCTTTGCGGATATAGTTAAGTACCTTAATGGGACGCTATCGGAAGGAATGCAAGAACCTTGCGAAGTGGCCTTCATATTTGAATAGCATCCACGCAATCTCTCACGCCGCATCTCTATTTTTCTTAATAGGGTTCGGCGTGTTTTGCTGGATGATCTACAAGAAAACTCGCAAGGTAGTTAAAAGAGCAATTAAGCTTAAACGCAAGCTACGCTGATCGCCCTCAATCGCCCTCAATCGCCCTCAATCGCCCTCAATCGCCCTCACTCTTCAAGAAAACTACCCAAAAAAAAATACAACGGGCCAGCTAACATCGAAAAACTAATATCAAAAGTCGCCGTTGTCGTTTGATTATTTAATATTAATTTTCCGGGATGTTAGGGATCTTACATAGGGGAAAATGATTTTCCGGCTTACATCGGGAAATTCGGGCGGCCTCCGGCGGCGGCCTGTCCGGCCTGTCATATTAAATCAGGCCTCCGGCCCTCCGGCATAATAACATGGTAAGGGGCCTTAAGTGGTCAGGACGTTTCGGCGGCCCTGCTGGCCCATCCGGCCCTGCGGCCTCCGGCCTTAAGTAGGTATGGCGGCGGCCTGTCCGGCGGCCCCTGTACGTTAAAAAAATGACGTATCGGGGCCCCTGTACGTTAAAAATCCGCTCCGGCCTTGGCGGTGAGGACGGCTTAAGGCCCTCCGGCCCCTTTCGATGTCGGGCCCTTCGAGGTGGGGGGCGGCCCCTCCGGCCTCCGGCCCTCCGGCGGCCTGATAGGCTGAAAAGGGGCCTTTCCGGCCTCCGGCCTTAAAATCCGGCTTCCTATAAGGCCGCTGTGGTCGTTTTTATTGGATGCCCGCTATGATGACCCTCCCGAATTTCGGGAAGATGCTGGAGGGCCAGCTAGGCACGAAAAAGGCCGCCCCCCTTGCAGGGAGCGGCCTCCGTTTTCCGGCTGGGTCTGGCGGCCTAGTATGAGCCCCCTGACCAATCCGGCACGCCACAGGCGGCGGCGGTGTCGGCGGCCTCGGCGGCCTGTACGGCTTCGATGGCATCCTGTTCGGTCATGAGGCCAGCGGCCTCCTCGGCCTCGGCGGCTGACAGGAAGCGGCCTCCGGCGGCATGGAGTCCGCCCCCCCAAGCTCCGGCCCCATAGGTGCCGGATCCGTAGGAGGTGATGCTCCGGCCCTTCCGGCTCTTCCGGCCTCCCTCCCATCCGGCCCCTAGGCTTCGGCTGGCGAATCCCATTTGACGGCCTGTGGATGCCTTGTGCTTCCACTCGGAGAGGTCTGGGTCGCCTCCGGCGGCCTTAAACTCTAGCCAAGTGTGAGCGTCCAGCTGGTAGGCCGTCACGCCCTTGCTCCGCCATGCCTCCGCCACTGCCTCTACGATCCCGGCGGTCGTGCCGAATATCCAGCGGCCCTTGCTCGTAACGCCAGCGAACAAGCGGGCCGTGTCATCCACTGCGGCGATCAGGTCGCCTCGTGGTGACAGGGCGAGGAAGGCGGCATATCCGCTTATGTGGGTGAGGGCCTCCTTACGCTCGGCGGTCGTCTTGTGATCAGCCACGGCGATCAAGAGGTGCTGACTGTCGCAAGTCACCTGACTATGCGGGCAGGGCTGGTCGCCTCCGGCGGCTGGGCCTTCCCAATCCACGACGCCATTATGGGCCAGCGTCCAGCCTCGGCGGCGGAATGGGTGGACGTTATCGAGCGTCACGGCACACGTTGCAGTGCGTCCGTGGGCGATCATGTGGCCTCCGGCGGCGTAGGTTCCGGCATGGTGAGAGCGGTGGGCCGTGGCGAAGGCCTTGGCGGCCCCGCCAGCTCGCTTGAACAACTCTGTGATGCCGTCCATCTCGCGGAAGTCGGCGGGCTCGGCGTAGCGGCTTCGGAGGCCTTTGCTTCCGCTCTGTGCGAATCCGAATCCGTCCCGCTCCGTCCGCTGAATAACGGCGTGGGCGGCGACTAGTCCGGCGTTGGCGTGGCTCTTGAGGAGCGGTGATGCTGGTGATGATGTCCAGCCTGTTAATTTACACATATGTTTAGTTGGTTGGGGTTGGTTGGTTAGTTGGATGACTGACTGCTGATGCGGTTCCGGCGGCGGTAGCCCTGACAGGTGAGGCCGGACGATTCGAACTGCCCCATTAACTGGCGGGCGTGGTCGCTGTCGATGTTCCGGCGGCTACTGCGGCTTTTCCGGCGGAGCGTCTTTAGGGCGTAGGCAAGGCCCTTGGGGGCGTTGGCGGCGGCCCAGCGGAAGAAGGCGGGCCATGCCTCGGCCTCCGTCAGGTTGTTAATCCGCTTGCAGGATCCGTCCGGCTCCATGTGGGCGGAGGTGTGGCTCTCGCTCCAGCGGGCGATGGCGATCATGAGATCACGGCGTCCCAGCCATTCGTTCGCGTTCGACGTGGTGCCCCATAGTCGCATTTCGATGGTGCCTGTGCGGCTCCATGTGTTTGCCGACACGGCGGCCCGCTTAACCCGCTTGGCCTCCTCGAACGTGCGTTGCACGCCTGAATCGAAGCGGCTGTCGTTCTGGTAGGGCAGGACAGGGCTCCAGCGGTGGCGGCGGCGGACTGATCCCACTAGCCAGCGTGTCCATGACAGGTGGTATCGGAAGGCGTTAAACACCCGCTCACCGATGGCCTCGTCCCCCTTGCAATTGAGGTGTATGTGGCCTCCGTTGCATCGTTGAGGCCCTAGCTCATCCACTAGGCTACAGACTAGCCTTGCATGGGGCTCGGTGATGAGGAACTGGGTCTCGGCCTGTCCTCCTCCGTCACGGCTGAACACTAGCCCTGCACTATGCGTCCAGCGGGCGTGGTTCCGTCCGTCCTGCTGTCCGGCCCCCTTGGATATGCGGAGGATCTTGGCGGCGTTCATCCTGTTTGCCTCCAGCTCGCCGGAGCAAGCGTAGAGCGGCAACTCATCCCTCTCGGAGCCCTTGGGGCGAATGTATTTTCCGGCCTTGGGCATTCTCACCCTAATCACGTCCTGCTCCCTGTCGTGCCAATATCGTCCGATCTCCCGCCGGACTGCATGGAAGGCCTTTTCCTGCCCAGCAATGGCCTCTTGCAGGGTGTCCCATGACAAGTAGGATGATGACATGGCATCGAATCCATCCACGGCCTTGCCAAGCCAAGGGGCTAGGTAGCGGCGATAGGTGGGGCGACTGATGGCCTGACGGATAAACTCCCGCTTTATCTTGAACATTCCTTGGCGGTACTGCTCTCTAGTGAGGATCTTCCTGTCTCTTGCTCTCCTGTAGGTTTTACGCAGGTCTTTGATCTCGGCCTCGTTTAGAATCCCGCAAAAGCTGTTAGGCTTGAACAGCGTGTTATCTGTGCGGATCAACTGGAGGGCGGCGGCGAATGTCGGGCCCCTTCTCACTGCTGGCATTGTTGTTGTGTTTTTCATGTTGGTTGGTTGGTTGGTGGTTAGAACAGGGTGGCGAGTAGCACGAAAAAGATGATCACGAGCGTGGTCATGATTCCGGCTGTCAGCATGTCGTTGACTTCCTGCTGGTCTGGGTCTTTCTGTTTTTTTGTCATTGTTTTAGGCCGGAGGGTTGATTCCGGCATCCTAAAATTACCTATGCCCATCCGGCTCTGTCCATAAAATAATGCGGCCCCATCAAGTTTTTTTCGGCCTCCGGCTTGCGATCACGGCGGCCCGATAGGGACGCTGATCGAAGGCGAGGCGAGTCCTGTTTTTACAGAGTAAATCCCGCCAATCTCGTTTTTTTGGGAAATCAATATAGTCATAGCGGAGAGAATCATCCTGACCGCTAGGGCCATTTAAACGCCAGCAAACGCCATTCTATTCGGTTATCCCGGCGGCGATCTTCTCGGAGCGTTGCACATTCCCATAGTGCGGCGGCGTTGCATGCATTAGCATGGGGCCATGCCAGCGAAGAAAATTAACGTGCCGGAGGATGAACTTAAGGCCTTTGCCCTCGCCACTAGCCTCGCTGAATGTGCCCGCCATTACGGATACGCCCTCTCAACAATCCGATCCTTGGCCCGCCGCCGTGGCTGGAAAACTCCGGCCCGCCTAGCGAAGGCGGCGGCCTACATCGAAGAGGGCAAGGGAGACATCAAGACAGCCATCAAGTCGGTTCATCGAAGTGAGTCGGCGGGTGATGCTCTTGAGAGACACCTCGAACAGACAGGCCGGACGTTCCGTTCTGGTCTGGCCTCCGGCCTTGCATCGGCGGCGGCATCGGTGGGTTCGATGTCAGGTGAGGAGGTGTTGGGAGCATCGAAGCATGTTGCTAACATCGTAGGGGCAGGAAAGGTTATATTCGGACTAACATCGGGAGAGACTAACTCCGCTGTATTAAATGTGAATCTTTTAAGCATGAATTTAGATGACATTCCTCGCCATGTTAGTCCTAACTCACCTCTGCTAACATTAGATAATTAGTTCAGAAAACGCCCTAATATTCGCCCACTAACATCCGCCTGACCCGCTACCGACCGACCGACGAAGGAGGGAGGGAGGGAGCGGAACATCAATAGGATATCCAGCTTTAGCTGGCACGATTAGCGAGCGAAGCGAGCTTCTGTATTAAGGGTGGTATAACGAAACACCAAACTCATTCACATAAGTCTACGAGTAGAAGCAAGTGATAAGGATGAGCGAAGCGAAGACGATTGGCGAGGGAGGAACGACCGAGCCCTTGGGCTTGATGGTGTAGCTATAGAACCAGATGGAATAACAATCCTTTTTTGGGAGAGTTCCCTGACGGACACCCCCCTAGCTCAAGGAAGGTTCGCCAAAACAAAATTGAGAAACTCCCCTCACAATTTTTTCAAAAAATCGAAACGATTCACTTTTGGTGTGGGATTTGCTTGCAATGAACCATGACTATTTTCCTCGCATTCTTTTTTTACTTACATTATCTGGTAGTTTACTTATCACTGAACGTCCATATATGGTTCGATCTGCGATCTCACGAGGGAGGTTTTGGACGAAGATTTTGAGTCGGAGGGAGTACTCTGGGTTGAGGAGTTGTATTAGGTGGCTAAATTCCTCTCCGTAGGTTGCTAGTTTGGTAGCTTCTTTGTAGGTGTGGGATTGAAGTTCGTCGTATTTAGGGTTTTGGTTGTACATGGAGTTGGATAGGAAGCTCATTGTTGGAGGGTAGGGTTTGTTGTGGATTAGATCAAGGCATAAGAAGCCCATTATTGGATGAGCTTCTGATTCCCCTCGACTTCAAGTATCACCTACTGGAGTCTTATCTTCTGGGTGGATTGGGAATAGAATAGGAGGCTCTGGGGTTGCTTGGCAACTCACCATGAGAGTCCATTGAAATTAAGAACGCTAGGCTAGATCGTTCTCTTGACCTTCAGAGGCGGCTCGACACAATCTCGATTTCCGGCCCTTACACCAGACTAGCAATCCTGTTGCTTGTCTGCATGAAGGAATAGCGTTGATTGGAGGCTGGGTCAAGTATATTTATTCCGAATGAGTTTTACTTCCCAGATTGGACAGGATGAGTTTGTTTTGAATGCGGCTAGGAAGCATTTAGCAGGGAAATATACTTTCTTGGATATTGGTTGTCATGACTACAAAGAGATTTCCAATACCTATGCTTTAGAGAAGGATTATGGGTGGAGAGGTGTTGGGATTGACATTGATCCGAAGTGGGAGGCTGGGTGGAAGGAGAACAGGGATTCGGTGTTTGTGTTGGCTGATGCCACTACTGCTGACTATGGAAAGATTCTTTCAGAGGCTTCTATGCCGATAGTGATTGATTATTTGAGCATGGATTTGGAGCCTCCTCCTCTCACGCTGAAGGCTTTGGAGAGGTTGTTTGAGTTTGGATATGGATTCAATATTATCACTTACGAGACTGATTTTTATAGGAATGGTGAGTTTGGCGACTTGCGTAGTCCATCTAGGGAGTTTTTGAATGACAGGGGGTATGTGTTGGTTAAGGAGGGTGAGCAGGATGATTTCTACATCCATCAATCTATTCTATGATCGTCACTACGCACTTTGAGCCCACTGGTGTTTCTCCCACTGCTGATTATATGCGGTTGTTGGAGTTGTGGAGGATGAGTTGGGAGAGGCAGGGATTTACTTGTGTTGTCACTGGGAAAGATTTTATTGATAGCAAGATGGGGTGTGAAGGGGTGAGGAAGTTCTGTGAGAAGGTGGATAGCTTTCCATCTGTGAATGGTGGTGGATTTGACAGGGCGAGTTTTCGGAGGTGGCTGGCGGCGTTCTTGCTTGCTGGTGAGGTGGGTGAGTTGTGTGTGAGTGAGGGTGATGTGATTAACTACTCTGTTAAGAGGAGGGATGTGTTTGGATTGAGTGGAAGTGAATTTAACATTGGGGACACTGATGGGTGTCCGGCGTTTGTATTTTGTGGGGTGGGGGCTCTTAATAAGTTGGTGCAGAGTATTGTGAATCATGAATTAAGGCCGGAGGATTCTTATCATGGAAGGCCGCACTTATCGGATCAAGACTTCATAGCTCGTTACACTGCAAAGGAGGAGTGGTATAATTCCATGCCGGATGTGGTGAAGAGTGTGTTTTCTAATGGGTGGAATGAAGGGAAGTTGGTGCATTACGGAACTCCTTTCTTTATTGCAAACAATGTGGAAACATTGAACACGGCTAAAGTTGATTTAATCCAGCAATTGAGGCCGCTATGATGACTAAAGCTAAAGAGAATCCAGAGAAGAGAGAGGCTAGAGAGGCCATGTTAAATCTCCGCACCAACATGGGTGAGCATTTTGAGGCTGGTTTTATCATCACGACTTGTGAGATTGATGGTCAAACGCATTATTTTCATGCTAGCGTGGGGAATAAGTTTGCCATTAAGGGCATATTGGAGAACTACATGGAGACTCATCACTACGGAAAAGAGGAGTAAATCATTGACTTTAACATCGTGCCTGTATAATTAATTGACCCTTATGCCCAGCAAGAAGACTCCTAAAGAACTTATTTTAGCAAGAGCCAAGGAGCTTACTGATGCCCATAACTATGAAACTCCCTTGGAGTATAACAGGGCACTTCGTTATTATTTGAATGAAGTGGCTAATGTAATGAGCCCTTATGCCATCCCTGCCACTGGAATGCAGACGGAGGAAGTTGAAGTGCCGGATTCCATGCTCAAGAGAGATGGTTATGGAAATCTTCCCAAAGGTGATAATCAGAACAATGTTGCTACCCACACAGAGATGGGGGATAAATCTTTTAGCGAGAACGTATCGTCATCCCTTAAAGCCGGTATTGAGGCGGCAAGGCCCACAATAAAAGCCGGTATTGAGGGTGCAAAGCAGATGTTTGCCCCTGCATACAATGCAGTAAAGGGGGCTGTGGATGTGTATTCTGGACAAGCGGCTATTGATGAGTATGGGAGGGTGGCTAGGCTCAATAAGGAGCAAATTGAACTCCTTAATAAGACTAATGATATGTCTGAACAGGAGCTTAAAGCTCTGCATCAAACAATAGACTCAAGAAAAGCCACGATTGCATCTGTTAATAATGTATCGCAGTCAATTAATGATTTGTATGAATCTGCTCATAATGCGGCTCAATCGACAAAAGAAAAACAACAAGCAAGCCATGACGAATGGTTGAAGCACGAGGCTGATTTTAACGCATCACAGGAAGAATACAAAAAGCAATCAAAGCAAAAGCAGGATGAAATGTTAGCTGATAGTGAGGCAAGGGCTAAAGCCAAAGTTCAAGCTGAATATTCCGGCAAGTCTCCAGATGAAGTATTGGCTCACTACGCAAAGAAATACAATAGGCCAGACTATATGCCAGCATCCATGCAAGGAAAAGATGAGGCATCATCTCTTCCAACTCCTGCAAAAGATATGAGCCCCTATTCCATTGAGGCTTATAACGCTAGGAAAAAGGCTTCTATGGAAGGAAGAGCAGGCTCCACTTCAGCCTCAACAAGATAAACAATTATGGCCTCCCTTTCTTATTCTGCCGCTCAATCTCTTCTTGCTCCCTACATTAGTAGTCAAGGAAGCTCTGATCCGGCTGTTGGAACTGCGATTAATTTTGTAAATGAAAGATTCATCACTTCTGGCGATTGGAAAGGAAATCGCTTCATCACTAGCTTCACTCCTTATCTTAACTCTACGGATGGTAATTATTATTTTGATACTACTGCTGGCGTTGAGTCTGTGCTGAAAGTGATCGCAATCGACACTACCCTTAACTGGGGGGAGATTGTTAATGTGCTGGATGATTGGTATCAGTTTAACGAGGCTGGAGTAGGGTGGATGAGTAATCAGTATGCTGGAGACACGCAGATCATTAGGGTGGGGAACAAGCCATCTGCGGCTCTCCCATCCGGCGGCACTGGTGACATTCAAACCTACCGCATTGTTGGGAAGATCCCAGAGACTCGCACGTTGTATTGTTTGGTTAAGAGAGGGTATGTGCCTCTGGTTAATCCTACTGATGCTCTCATTCCCTCCAATCGAAACGCATATCGTTATGGCGTACAGGCATATATTTATGAAAATACTAACGAGCTTGAGAGAGCCCAAGTGTATTGGGAGCTTGCTTACAAATGTCTAAACGAAGAAGCGGCGGCATTTGAACAGGGAAGCGAAGCTGAAGTAGAAATTCAATGGAAGGCATTTGCTCCTTCAAACATTTACAACCTAATTTAATGATATGAGTTCAATGACGAACACTAATGATAAAACAACCGAGGGTGGAAATGAGGGTGGTTTTTGGAATGATGTTGCCCCCATGATGAGGGGGGTAAAGCCTTTAGAGCAAAGCTTATCAGAGGCTGTTAGGGCTAGGGAAGGAAAGGTGATGAAGCAAGATATCATCACAAGCAGTGAAGCCGCATTAAAAAAATCAGACAAACAATTTGCACAAGACTTTCATCAAAAGCTTCAAAATGAAGCCGCAATGGTTGAGGCAACAGGAAAGCCACTCACTACAGGTGGTGGCGGTGAATACAATCCATTTAAAGATCCATTTAGAGTGGGGGAGTTTGCACAAAAGGAGAAAATGGGAGCAATGCTTGGAGAGGCATCTGCTCTTGAAAAAATGACACCAACTCAAAGGGCTTTTTACAATGAATCACGCAAAGGACAGGGCAACATTCCATCCACATCCACTAATGGAGATGGTCATGTGGACTTGACGAGTAACTCCGACAGGAATAAGGCCGCATACGATGAGCATACTCAAGGAAATCAATAATATGGCAAATTCATTTACCAACTCCTATTCTTCTGATGCCTTTCAAGGACAAGACGCACAAAACACGGCACAGAGAAGCGATAAGAAATCCGAAGCACTTATGGATGATCACAAAGAAGTGAGCAGTCCAGATTACGCTCCATCTGTTCCGCAATCATCCTCATCTGACATTAATCCCGACACGGGGATGAATACCAAGACAGGAGAAGTGGGCAGGGTTATTTCCAACTCAACCCCCAGCCCATACGGAAGAGAAATTGGAAGTCCATTTATTCCATCCAAGCATGAAGCTGATTTAGTCATTGCGGCTAAAAGAAAGCTTGAAGTTGAGGATTTAGCTCGTCACATTCAAGACAAGGAAAGGCTTTCTTGGGCAGATGCGACAAAAAGAGCTGATAGCTTCCTTACTTTGCAGAGTGCTAAAGAGGAAAGCAAAATTGCAATGGACAATGCCAAGATTGCAAAGCAAACAAGAGAAACTCAATCACTCACTGCTAGGGCAAAGTTTGAAGAAGAATTTGCTGGCATTAGTCCCGCAGATCCAGATGCCCCTAAAAAATACAATAGCGTAATGGCTAAATATGCCCCATCTTTGGCTGGCACTTCTCATTTTACGGAAGCCCAGACAATGGTTAATCAAGGGCTCACTCACACGCAGAACTTCCTTAAATTTGGACAGGCACAACTAAAGAGAGAGCAGTTGGAAGATGTTAGGCAACAAGCCGGAATGGCTATGAGTTTGATTTCTGGATATTCTGAAAATGAACTTAATGACTTTATGCAGTCTGATGATTACAAAAACATTGCCGGACAGGGAATGATTGGAAGGTCTGTGACTGCCGCAATCGCAAACAGGAAAAAAGAACTCAATGCGATTAAGGCTAATCAAATGGGTGCATCTAACCCTAATTTGGAAATTGTTGGATATGACCCCAAGAGTGGTGAGGCGATTTACAAAAAGAAAAAAGAACAATTAAATCTCATGGGATTAGTAACAGGAGATCAGAAAACTCCCTCTACTCCTCCCCCTGCCGCCGTACAGCCTCCGACAAATGATGGTGGGCAATTACCCGGTGATGAGGGACTTACAGAAACTGATTCAAGCTTGGGCACGACTTATTCGGCTCCCGCACCTAAATCGGCGGCCCCATCAACCGCCCCTACTGCGACTCCATCCTTCTTTCCCAGTGGACAAATAGAGATTGGTGGTGCTAAAACAAGGAAGCCTCTTTCCGAGATAGCACCCCAATAAAATGCCCATAACCACCCAGCAACTTTCTGATGCGAGAAAAGAAGGTTACTCTGATGAGGAAATCTACAATCATTTAATTCAGTCAAATAAACAATTTGAGGAGGTGAGGAACGAGGGGTATTCCCTTGATGAATTAGCTTCTCATTACGATCAAACAAAAGGAGGTGGAAAACAAAATGTCCAAGATCAAACAGGGGCCAACTCGGATCGCAATGCGGAACGAGAAGCCAACGAACAAGTCGGGAATCGCAATGAAACCCTCAACGCCAGTGGTCAAGAGCCACGGATTCTGCAAGACGGAGGGTCGCAATACCCTAGTCAAGATGGAAGCCAAGAAGTTGAAGGTGAACTAAAAGTTCAGCCTTCATTTCAGACAGGAGGTGAATCAGTTGAACAAGCCCAAAAAACCAAAGCCAGATACAGACAAGAAGGGGAAGAAGCTAGGAAAGCAATACCAGTCGAAGATGATGCGTGGAACAAAGCGAAACTAAATGTTGATGCTTTCCCAACGCAAACCATCGGAGAGAAATTCGGTGAAGGAATGAAGCAAACTCCCCCTAAAAGGGGGCTTGCGGAGCTTGCGGCGGCTGGAATTAGTGCTGGAGGTTGGGATTGGTTAGAGGCTGGAGCTGGAGCCATGCGTGATTTAAGCGAAGAGCAAAAGGCTGGGAAGTCTCCAGTTTTAACTCCTAGCGGAGTTGTTGCATCGGCACCAATTCAAATTGCAAGGCTTTCTGAAATGCTTATTGGTAAAAACAAGTTTTCTGATGCCATCTACAACACTCCAGAAGAGCAAAGAAAAGATTTTGCAGAAAAAGCAAAGTCATTAGATTTAAATCCAGAGGAACAAAAATCACCACTTGATTCTTTTGTTTTTCTTACTGCTAAATTTGTTCCAGATTTGCTCACTGCGGCAATGAGTGAAGGAGGAAAAGCTCCGGCACTTGCAAAAGACGTATTAAGATACAAAAACATTTTTGAACCAATTGCAGAAAAAGCAGTTCATGGAATTAAGGCATTTTTTCCAGCCTCTGTTAAGACAATGCAAAATGCTATCGACAATAGTATTCAGCAAGGAAAGTCTCATGATGAAGCATTAGTTGATGGAACAAAAGCATTGGTAGAATCAGAAGCTGGTGCGGCACTTCCAATGCAAGTTAGTTCTGGTTTGTCAAATCCGCTTAAACGAGCCGCAAGTAAGTTTTTGCAAGCTGTTCCATTAGTTGTTGCTCAACAAGAATTGGCACAAAAGGTTGGTCAGTTAATTAAAAAAGATGAAAACGCTCCTCTTACGTTTTCAGAAAACCTAGTTTCTGGAAATTTTTCAGAGGCCGGAAAACAATTGTTACAAGCCGCACCAATGGCAGTATTGGGAGTGGCAGGAGAAAGCACTTACAAGAAGCCAGTTAACAAGAATGTGTTAGAGCATATTTCAGAAGTTGGACTTCCTAAAACTGCTGAAGAATTTAAAAAACAATCAGCGGAGACAACCATTGCGGAACCAACGCCTATTACAATCACTGAAACAACTACCGCAACAGAGCCGGAAACTAAAACAACAACCGAGGAACCACCAAGTGAAACAGAAACAAAAGAGCCGAGCCCAAGTGGGGTATCTTCTGTCGAAGGGGAGCCCCCTGTCGAGCAAGCAACAACAGAAACTCAAGAAGGAACTACACAGCGGGAAGGTGAAGGTAAAGAAGAAGTAGCTCCTGCGGAGCCTCCTGTTGCAGAGGAGGTGGATCATGATCAAGCTCGTGAGCAAACCCCTGTATTGCAAGACCACAAAATTCAGCAAGTTGTTATTGATGCTCCTCAAGCAAATGGAACAACCAAGCGTAAGGTTGTTCACAAGGTTGTAGAAATCTGGAAAGACTCTAAAGGAAACATTATTGAGGGACAATCGTTCGGTGGGAATTTAAGCAAGTCCGAGGCAGTTAAGATGAGAAAACAGCTTAACAAAGAATCTGACATTGTTAAAACTGGCCCACAAAAGGGATTTGGAACTTGGGGAATGCACCCAGTTATTCAATACCTACTTGAGAATCCCATTAGATCAAGAACAGAAATTGCTAAAAGGGCCAAACAAAAGGGAGAGCCCATGCCAGCCGAGTATGATGACGTTCCTGTTTTAAAGGATAAGCGTCACAACGCTATCTATGGCGGCACACAAGATATAGATCAAGCCCATCAAGAGCTTGTTGATCTTGGATATATGTCACCAGACACAAGTGTTTCTGATCTTTGGAACCTTATCGAAAGGGAGTCACAAAACGGCGATAGGAACCGAATGGCTGAACAAGCCCAGAAAAAGAAGTGGGAAGCTGAAGCCAAGAAAGCCGCCGCAGAAGAACGCAAGGCCGCCAAAGCCGGAAATGCTCCTCCCACTCCAGAAACTTTAGAACAAAAGGCAGACGCTTACATTAAGCAATCATCAAGAGAGGGGCGTTTATATACATTCAACCCAGCTTTAGTTACGGCTATGATGTATAAGGCCGCCGCATCTATTGCTCGTGGAACTATTAAGTTTGCACCTTGGGCCGCCAAAATGCTTCAAGAGCGAGGCAGGGCTGTTAGAGAGGTGTTGCATGAGGCTTGGGTTAAAGGAAAGATTTTGCACGAAGAGCTTTTCCAAAGAAAGCTTTCAGAAGAGTCAAAGAAGGTTGCCGCAAGGTTTGTAGAAAACCCAAAAGGCACTCGTGTAATGTCTGCCGCATACAGAGATCCAGACACTGGAATAATACATGAAGCGGCTGATCATGAGTCAGCAATGACAAAGGCTGGTAAAACTCCAATCACTGATGCAGAAGGGCGTGAGACTGATGACTTTGGATTCATGACAGACAAGGGGGAGTTTATTTCCAGAGACAAAGCTAGGGAAGTTGGTGAGAAGTCAAAGCAAGTTCTACCAAAGAGCATGAGCGGAAGGGAGAAACTTCATTCAATTGACATAAATCTTTCTGGATACAACTCAAAGGGAGAAAGGATTGTTGATCCCCTGTTGTTTTCGGAGCGTCCTAAAGCCGCAGTTGCACAACAACTTAATCTTGCTCTTGAGAAGATGATTAAAGACTCAAATGTGTTGAGGGAGATTAGAGATGGATTGTCTGGAAGGATTCCAAACATGAGCGTTAAAGCACATCGTGAATTGCTTAACACGATGAGGAAAATGCAACTCACTCATGACGATCTTGAAACACTTGGAATTAAAATCCCAGCAACAAGACAAATTGACATTCTTCTTCAATCTACAAAAAAAAGTGCCTACCTGTTTGCAGACTTTATTGGAAACAAAAAAATACCAAGGCTTGATCGTGCAGGTGTGTTTACTAATGCATACGAGCTTGCTTACTCAAGAGCCGCAGTAACAAGGCTTGTTAATGATTTAATTACTGATGTGTTTGGAGCTGATTACAACAACACAGAAAAGATGAAGCGAACAATGCAAGTAATTGTTAATGACAATATCTTGGGTGGTTACGATCAAGCACAGAGGGCTCTTGAGAAAATTAACAAACTAATTGAAGATAATAAAGGAACAGCTAAAAAAGCTGACATGGATTCCCTTTATCAACAGCAAAATAAAATGAATAAGTTTATTGCTGAAATTGAAGATGTTAGGGATATTGGTGAGCTTAATGCTTCAGTTGAGGCCGCTAAATTAGATTCAGAGGTTGTCGGTCATATTGAAAAATGGAAAGAAAAAGTAGCCCCTGTCATGGAAGAGCTTTATAGAACCATGAAGGGAATTAAAAAAGATCAAAAGATTAATGAAGATCTTATTGAAGAAACTCGTGGTCGCCACTTTGGAGCCCGAATAAACCTATTGCCAGAGTCTGAAATTGAATCAGTTGTTGGTTATCATGACCACACAAAGCCAATGCCGACTCTTGATGTGACTGATTTCCTTTCTCCTATTAGGGCAAGTTATCGAAATCCAGATATTAAATATGATAAGTTTTTGAATAGGGCGAGATTCACTGATGAATACTCCACAGACCCATTCCTTATTCTTACCAATAGCCTTGGTACGAGACATCACGAAGCATCAAAGATAAACTTTTATGATGCTTTGGTTGCAAATGGGGCCGGATATCTTGTTCCAGCATCCGAGAAGGGGCCAAAGTTAATTAATGGAAAGCCAGTTCAAATTAGGGAAATCAAATACCCTGTGTTCAACAATGAAACTGGAGAAACAACACTACGCACATTTAACCTTCATGTGGATGCAGACCTTAAAGGAGAGCTTGATAACGTGCTAGGAATTCATGATGCTGGTGAGCCAAATCCATTATTAAGGGGTTTTACGGCTGTCCAGATGATCGGTCTTGCTGATGCCACATCCCACTTAAAGAACTTGCAAGCAGTTTTGGCAACATCTCTTGGCAGGGGATCTATTGGTAAAGACATTGTTTCAAAAATTCCATTTGTTGGCACTTCTCAAACATTTGCTGAAGTTAGAAAAATATGCAAACAAATTTCCGCAGATTCACCAGAGATTAGAAAAGAATTAGCCCAGCTTGCAAAACAAGGATTGATTAGGCAAACGATGCCATCAGAGGGGATTCAGAAAATATTGGGAATGCACGACCTTATTCATAACGTGGATACAGCCGCTCGTATAATTATGTCCAGACGTTATGAAAACCTAGTTAAAAACTATGGTGCTGTTGATTCACTTGAAGGAAAGATCAAGTTCGTAAATCAGCTTGGAGAATACAACAGAAAACTTATGGGAAGATTTGAGGCGGCAATGAGAGATCAAGGTTGGTCTCCATTCATTGTTGCCGGAAGGGCAATGGATAGGTTTGCTAGAAGAAGCGTGATTGGTGAATACGGATTTAAAACCGAAACAACAAGAGGGGCACTTACTGCCAGAGCCGCACAAATGAGCGGATTGGTTTTTGCTTCAATTATACCAATGATGGCAAACATGGCACTTAATGGAACTCCAATGGGAAGAACTGGAACTCCAATTGGTGCAATTGATTTTGGCCCAATGTTTGACACTGATGATGGCAAACACAGAGTGTTTGATTTATTTCAACTTATTGGATTAAGAAGAGGAATGCGTCAACTTGGAATAAATGCCGCACTTGAAGGAATGAGAAATGGAAAGGATTGGGAGGGAATTGCACAAGATGCACAAAATGACATTTTAACAACATCCGCTCATGCATTTGTTGGCCCCGCTGTTGGCACTTTAGCCGAAGGATTATCTGGTCAGCGAATTGATTTGCGTTCTGGCTATGGTCAATCATTTTCTGCCAGAAAAATTGAACATGGTTCCCAGATTGTTGAAAACCTTCGTACTGCATTTAAACATCTTAACACCCCAATATACGGAGTTGGTGCCGGAATAGATAAACTTACAGGAAAGGCTTTAGGAATGAAGGAAGGCCCGATGCAATCAATGCTAACTAAAGCCGGAGTTCCAAAAGACATCGAACAGCAATCCGTTCCAAAAGAAATTTTTGATGCCGTTTTGTCATCACCATTATCTGCAATAGGTCTTAATTTGAGGGGTATTGTTTCTCCGGCTCTTAAATTAGCTAGTCAGCTTGGTCAGAAACAACAATACACTCCAGAGCAAGATATCAGATATCAAGCTCGTAAAGATGTGTTGGATGCCTATCAACGTAAAGATAAAGATGGAGCCCAGCAAATTTATTTGCAATACAAGAAGGATGGAATATTAACTGCGTCTGATGACAAGGCTTTAAGGGCACAAATCCAACAGCCCAATCTTTTGATCAAAAGAGTGAAAATGCTTAAAACGCCGGAAGAAGCAGTTAGAGTGTTTAGGGTTGGAGACGGAAAAGAACAGGATGACATTCTTCCATTTGTTGTTGGAAAGATTGAAAGATCCAACACTCTTTCTGCGGAAGAAAAGATCAATATGGTAAAATCTTTAAAGTCCTACATTAAAAAAGACTCGAAATTTTACAGGAAGTAACATAGGGTATTTGTTTTATGGCGACTTCCAAGCAACCTAAATTTCCCCACCCAGCTCTTGAAATTGGGGTTCCTAGCTATCCTACGCCGCAGATTCCAGACTTCATTTCGCAGTCTGGGCACATTGTATTGGTGGAGAAAGTTAGTTCAGAGAAGGGAAGCTATAACCCACAGCAACCAGCAATCACGGAGGCAAATGCCCCAATCTACACTGGAAGGGATGCAAACAAATGGCCTTCTCCTCTATATTTGGTTCACATTAAACCAGATGAATCTGGTGAGTTTGTATTTAGATATTGGGCGAATGATCGCACTTTAGCCTCTCAAGACCCTTGGAACTATGGGATCACATACGATGGCGGCGACCCAAACTATCCAACATACACTAGAGAATACATAGTTCCTAGAGATCAATATGCGGCAGTGCCGGTGGGTGGGCAAGACCCCACATTTGGTGCTGGTCAAGGAGTCACGTTGAATGTGAGTGGCACAACCGCCACTATCACAGGAACGAATTTCAGCTATGCACAGGGTGCAAACATTTATGTTTATACCCAAAGCACAACCACGCAAACCACACAGCAGAAGTATGCGTTGGGTTCTTTCACCCTACTCACTGCATCTGCCACGACCCTCACCTACGCAGTTCAGTCTGGGGCAACTAATCCAAGCGTTCCTATATTCATTAATCCGACAGTTATTAGTGAGCAGGAAATGCAAGAATTGCCGGAGGACAATCCTCTTCGTTCTCGTTATGTGAAGGTGAAAAGGGTGTATGAACCCATACCTTCAACAGTCCTAACAACGAATGTTAATAAGGGTGGTCTGATGGGCATTACGGCAAAGAGTGATCAGCTAGTCACTGCCGCCACGAATCCTAATCCCCTTTCTCTTAATCTTTCTGGTCAAAGTGTGGTTGAGTCTCAAGTTGAGCATATCAGTGCCAACAAGTCGAACCTTACCAACGTCATCACTACAGGCCCCTACAGCCTCTCTGGGGACTCTTTAAACAAGTTTGGCACTACGGAGACCACCACGCAATCAATCGTTTCCTACGGCACTTCAGCAACTACTACAGGGGCTTTATTGTTTTCGGATGAAATAAGCCCAATTGATTCCACCAAGTCACAGCGTAAGCAAGTGGTTCTGGATGGCGTGCCTCCCGCTCTTACGACTTACGACTCCACTCAAGACAATGCGATTGTTCAAACCATCACTACGCATTTAAGTCGAAACATATCTAGTGGTGCTGGGGCATTCACACAGCCAATCTCTCCAGCATCTCAAGTGACGTATTCCCCCACTGCGGCTACTAATGTTGGTGGATACGCAACACTCACGTTTTCAGCCCTTCCCAATATCTCTGTGGGTGATTTGGTTTCCATGTCTGGGGTGTTTAGTAGTGGATGGGGGCTTCCTGTAGTTACAGCAACTGGATCTCTTAACGGATACGCAACACTCACATTTCAAACTCTAATATCTACGGACGTTTTGGTTGGGGATCAGATTAGGATTAGTGGTCAATCTTCTAATGGATGGGCGGCTGGAACTTACACGGCAACAGCAGTCTATCTTTCAACTAAAGTTGTCGTGTTGAGCTTGCCAGCAACAGGAGCGTCTGCCGCAACTGGGTATGCACAAAACACCAGCACGAAATATGCCGTCACTGTCATCACCACATCATCCCCCTACACAATCACATTGAGCCTTCCTGTGGTGGGGGATGCCAACACAGGCGGTGCTGGAACCTACACCATCACTCAAAACAATAATAGGCTTCTACAAACGGCTGATGCTGATATTGGATTCCCTTGGGTTAGGAGAATTAGCAAGTATCTTCCAACGGCCTACACTTCTGTTAATGGGTATGTTAAACTGCCTCCAAGCAGGACTGAATACAAAACAATTCAATTCAGTTTTCCGGGACTAATATACACTTGGGGGGATTCAACTGCACCGAATGGGGCATCTACAACATACAAAGCCGCATTCACTTACCCACAAAACAGGCTTCCTGTTGACATCACTTGCACTCAAAAAATGGTGTATTCATATTCTGAAACACCCCCAAATCTGTCTGCTTTAAAGTTCTTTAAAGTTATTACACAACCTTGGGCGATTCAGATATTTGGCATACCTAAAAATACTATTCACCCTCCAGCTCCAGCTTCTTATAAAAACAATTATACTACTGATAACAACATTCAGTTTAGCTCCTTTGGTGGATCTGCCTCAAATCCCACTACATATAAAATAGGCCAACAGATTCTCATTGGAGGTGATGCCCAGTTGTGGCAAGGTGGAATCTACGTTCAACGTCTTATTTACACACAGGAACCATTAAGTTAATTTTATGTCTTGGACTACCGCAACAGCAACTTATTCTGAAGATTCTTCCACTCACGCTGGAACATTGGCTGTATATCAAGGTGGAACAACGTTATTAACTGCGGATCTTTTATATTACATAACAGTTCAAGGCTACACCACAGCAGGAATATCGGGGGCTTTAAGTCCGGCGGCTTGGTTTATTACTTGGGATCAAACTTCCTCTACAGCAGGATATGCAAATGGAGTGGCTCCATCCATTCCAAGTGAAATTTATGTTGGGGGATACAACACATCCACAGGAGACACATATAGCGATATTTGGAATTTTAATTTAAAACCAAATGGCATTTGGACTCTTACGGCAGTTAAATCAAGCACAACAAATTCTACGGCGCACCCAACAGAAGCGTTTTTTGTTGGTTATGATAGCGTAAATAATCTTACTTATACCAAACAGCTCACCTTTACTTGTTAATGGAGCCTAATTATAAATTCAATGAAGAGCCGTTTGCTCAAACGGCAAGCGTGAGTTTTGTTGGAGGTCAATTAAAAGTTTCTGATTCTTTAAATTTTCCAGTTGATTTAAGTGTGGTTAATCAAGAAATAGCCACTTTAAATAACTCTATCAGCGATCTTCATTCTCAATATCTTAATCTTTATTATAGTGTTACTGCAAACACAGCAAGCATCACTTCTATTAATGCACAGCTTGCCACATTAACTAATGAAACAATCCCAGCATTAAGCACACAGATTTCAACATTAAACACAACTATTGGAACCCTTTCCCAGCACGCATACACTGTTTGCATTAACGGAACTCCCACATCAATCACAATATTGTCATCTCAATAGTGTATGGCCCAAGTGAGATATTTTGGATTGTTCCCTTGGTGTGCAACTGCTATTAATGATGGATCATTAATAGGGGATAAAACATTTTATCCTATTGGATTGCAGGAAAGTGAAATGGTGGCATTTTATTGGAAGGTTAAGTCTTGGAAAGTGACTGTGCATTCAACAGCCAATGAAAATGCACCACCATCTTCTGCTTGCACTCATGGATTTTCAAATTCAGTTGATGCAACTGGATCTATTGAATTAATGATAGGAGGACAATCTCCTTTGTCCAGCGAGAGTCAATTGATTTGTCAAGCATCTCCTCATTTTACAATAAATGGGTCTTATCCAGCTCATCCCACATCTACTCGCATTGATTGCACAGGAGCCACATCACATCCAGATGCGGGCGGGTTAATTTATACCGCAGAGTTAGGATCAAGCGTTTATTATTACAATGGTTTATATTGGCCTTACATTAACGTATATGGAGGTGTTGCTCCTTGGTCGCAATTTAATCCAATTTCAATATCTGGGCTTACATTTACATCAAGTTGCACGATTTCATCACCTTTTTTCGGTACAAGACAAATAAATATTTATAACAATTGGTCTCCATCTAATAGCACGTTAACTGGATATTCAGCAACCTCCAATCAACTGGTCACTATTGAAGCGGATAGTTATTGGCCTTACAATCCATAATTCCCTTTACAAAAGATTGCGAATAGTGCAATCAAGTGGATATTGAAATGATTGTTGCGATCTCATATTACGAGGGAGATAGGGAGCTGATGAAGCGTTGGGCTCGTCATGTGGAGAAGCTTGGCCCATATCCCAACCACACCATATTTGTTGCTCCTGCTCATCAAGCCACTACCGAAGGCGTGATAGAGCATTTACAGGGATTCGGGAAAGTAGTGGTAAAGAATTGCTGGCACACCGAAAGAGGATGGCCCATAAGTTGCAATGCCGCCTTTGAGTTTATTGGAAGAACCGCCGAAGAGCAATTTAAGGCACCATTTTTATTTATGGAGCCGGATGCAGTCCCTCTTTGCAAGGGGTGGATTGATCAAATTGAGGCTGAATACAAAACTTGTGGAAAGCCATTCATGGGTGATTTTGTTAATACGCAAGCCTATGATCATCTCAAAGGTGTTCCCAATCACATGAGCGGCATTGCAGTCTATACCAATTTCCTTTCATATAACGCTCCATCCATTTTCAGAAATGAAATAAATGCTTGGGATATTGTTTCCGCAAGGGACGTTGTTCCTAAAATGCACAGGACAAATCTTATTCAGCACGACTTCGATACTAAAAATAGCAAGTGGAGAAAAGATAACATAGATGCCTCTTGCGTTAAGCAGGGTGCTGTTATATACCATCCAGATAAGAAAGGCGTTCTATTTAATGACGGATTATCTCCGAATGGTGTGCAGGGAGATCCTGCAACTGGTGGCGACTTGGTTGCTCGCAATCCACATGAAACAAAGGATATCCTAATCACAACTAAAACAATTCCAGCCGGAACTCCTTTAGCAGAGGAGGAGGCAATTCAAAAAGCCATCAACATTTTATTATTCCATGCCTCTATCAGCTCCAAAAACAAAAAGAAAATCACGGAATGGCTCTGCGAAAAAGGACTATCTGCCAAAGCCAAAAAAGGGGCCAAGCGTGTTGGAGGTAAGGTTCGTAAAAACGTGGGCACTACTAAAGGACGCTCCGGCGTTGGTGGAGGAACACAGATTCCACGAGACACGGAAGTGGCGGTTTGATTTCGCCCATTTAAATAGCAAGACAGCTATTGAGATTGAGGGTGGTGTTTGGTCTGGGGGCCGACACACAAGAGGGGCTGGTTATGCCAAAGACGCAGAGAAATACAACGAGGCTAACTTTGCTGGCTGGGCTGTGATCAGATTGGTAGGCCCAATGATCACATTTGAAAATTGCGAGAAAATCAAAGCCTTAATAGAATCTCGTTGATTAGTTAGTTTGGTTTTAGTAATAGCTTGATCCAGCGTATCTGGATTCGCTACCAGAGTTCAAGCGTAGGAGAGGTCGCTTCTTCAAAAAAACAAGGCTTAACATTCGTTCAGCAAAACCTAACTTCAACAAAACAATAAATCAATTTTATGGCTAATAGTAGCACTTTGATCAGTTGTGGAACAGTCAATGACCTCTTCCAGAGGGAAACTGGCCGCTTCTCAATTGACGTACATGAGCGGTATAGCGTGGATGGCCCTTGGGGTCGTCTAGTCCGTGTGGGTAAGTTCCCACAAGGCATGGGCACATCTCTGACCGAGGTCACCATTGAGCGTGTTCTTTCGGGTCAGTTTGAAGGCCCTATGGATGGAACGGATTGGGCTAACGTAGGCGTTGATAGCGGAAGCGGAACCACGATGGCTGGTTGCGTTCCTGTTCCTAACAACCTTTATTTCGGTCAGTCCACTCGTCCTTGGACTCTCCAGACGAAGAGCTATCAGACCCCTTGCATCTGCTTGGACGATCTGAAAACGGCCTTCGCCATTGAGAACCAGATCGCAAAAACTGTCCAACAGCTTACACAGCTCACCAAGACAGTTCTGGACAACCGCCGCCGCTCTCAATACTTCATCCAAGTCAACAAGATTGTTGCTGGATCTAGCACTGAATATTACTCCAGCACTGGAACTATCAACACGGCTAACGGAGGCAATCCTCTTCCTCTCCCAACCTTCCAGCTTGCACAGGATCAGCTTGATGAGCTTCGTGTGCAGTTGATTCGTGATGGTGCAGGACACAACGCTCTTGGTAAAGAGAACGGAACTCCTGTTCTTGGTCTTATCACCAGCCCAGAGACGAGCCGTCAGTTGCTCCGTAACAACAGCGATCTTCGTCAAGACCTTCGCTTTGCAACCCCAAGTGAGCTTATCGCTCCCCTTGGAGTTGAGCGTAGCTTCGGAGGATTCTACCACATGATCGACCTTGAGGTTCCTCGTTATACTTGGAACGGCTCGGCGTATGTTCAGCAGTATCCTTACGTCAACAACGGAACAGGAAATAACTATATCTGGAACATTAATCCAGCATATAACACGGCTCCTTATGAAGCCGCATTTATCTTCCACCCAGACGTTTACGAAGAGAGCGTCCAGCAAGTTGGGCCTAATATCCCCGGAGCCGCCTTCGAGGATTATCCATATTACTACTCCGGCCAGTTTTTCTGGCTGAACATTAGAGATGCGGTGAACAACCCTCTCGGCAAGGTAGGTCGCTGGCTGTCCGTTTTCACGAACGGATCTCGTCCAATCGCCCCTTACCTTGGTAGGGTGATTATCCACAAGCGTTGTGCAAACGACTTCTCGCAAGTTGGTTGCTCCGTCTACAGCTCCTAGTCAGAGCTAGTTGGTTCAAGAGAAGGCTCCCTAGAAATAGGGAGCCTTTTTCTTTGCCCTTGACCAATAACTTTAATTACAATTTACTAACTAAATGCCAGCCACTACAAATAACATTTCTGTAGAGCAGAATGTTCCTTATTCCTTCAATATTAACGTGCAGGATTTTTCTGGGAATCCAGTTAATGTGAGTTCTGGATATACCTTTTCTTGCAAAATTAGGGCTGATTATCAATCTTCTCCTATCATCACCCTATCTTTAGGAAATGGAATCAGCACTTCAGCAACCACTCCATACCCAGTTGCAGTTTCTTTAACTGCGGCTCAAACGCTTTCCTTGCCTGTAACTACTTCCTTAACTCCGTTTTTATATGATGTGTTGATGACTCAAACAAGCAACAATGGGAATACCATGCTTGTAAGGGGAACGATCAACGTTGTGGGAGCTATCACTCGGTGAGTGTAATTTATCAAGCCCCTGCAATTAGTTCTATTGCTTATAAAGCAAGTTCCGTTTCTGTTGTTTCGGCTTCAGTATCTATTTATTCAATATCTTATTTATTGATTGGAGGGGGAGGAGCTTCTGGAGATTCTTCAGAAGGCGGAAATGGAGCTGGCGGAGGAGGAGCTGGCGGAGTTATTTCATCTTCACTTTCAGTAATATCAAATAATCCAATTTCATTATCAATAGGAAGCGGAGGGGTTGGTCAGGGAACAGATTTATCTGGAGGAAATGGGAATAGTTCTATTATTTCTTATGGTTCATTTTCAAATGTGGCATTAGGAGGCGGAGGGGGAGCTGGAGACATAAACCCATATTTAAATGGAAAAAACGGAGCTTCTGGTGGAGGAGCTGGAACAGATAACACTTTAGTAGGAACGTTTGGACTTGGAACTACAGGGCAAGGATATAACGGAGGATCAACCAATACATACACAGGAACATCTGGAGGGGGAGGTGGTGGTGCTGGAGGGGCGGGAGGTACTCCGTTTGGCGACATAGATGGAAACAACCACGGAGGTGCTGGAGGCAATGGAGTGGCATCATCTATTACTGGTAATTCGGTTTATTATGCGGCTGGCGGAGGAGGAGTGGGTGCTGATATTGCTGGAGCAAATGGATTGGGTTGGCCTAGTTATGGCAGTGGTGGAAATGCTCCCTATCAAGGAGCCTTTTCAGTTGCAGGAATAACAGGGGCTTGTATTCTTTCCATTCCAACAGCCAGCTACACTGGTAATTATTCTGGAACTCAAGAATCTGGCTATCCAAAGGTTGTGGGATCAAATACCTTGCTGTGCTTTGTATCTGGGAACGGATCATATTTGACTTAAACCCATTGACTAATCTTTTCTAAACAACTAAATATTCACGCACTATGAGCGTTTCTTTCCCAATTCCCCAAGGTTATTCAGCCCCAGATGGCACTAAAAAGGGGCAGGAGTTCTCTGAAATGGCCTCATTCACATTTGAAGGCGATAAGATGACGCTCGTTTCAGTTGGTCAGGATAAGACCCCTCTCTCCTCAAAGAAAGAGACCACCAAGCCTAAAAAGGGTGCTGACGCAATTAAGGAACAGCTTTCGGCCCTTGAAGATAAGAGTGGCAGTGAGCAGATGGAAGATACTGGAGCGGAGCAAGAGTAATGCACAGCACAGGAACAACGCCAATCTTGGGGGCCGCTACTAGCATCACGTTCCTAACTTGTTCGTTCATTCCAGATGTTCCGCCTATCGCTCAATGGATTTGCCTTGTTTTATCTGCTGTTGCTTCTATAATCACCATCGTTAGAAACTCTCACAAATCTCATGAATAATTTTGGATCATATAACCCAGTAGTTGCTCGCCCTCAAGACGGAGAGCTTATCACGCTTTGCCGAATCCTTGACACGCTTGCCCTTAACTCTGGGGCAGAGCAAGCTCCTGTTACTAGCCCAGCCATTACTGGTGGAGTAACAACCGCTGGAACTAATGCGTATGTGGTTAATTGTGCTGATATTTCCACTCTCACTTTTTCTTCTACCCCCTCCACTTCTCCGGCCCCCGCTTCTGGAAGCCAGATCACTATCTATGGATCTGTGGATGGCGTTAAGTATCTTCAGACATCTTTTACTGCCCTTACCACTGGTGGAACGGCTTCAGTATTTGCCGCAACATCTCAAACAATCGGTCAAATCAATTGTGTTGGCTTGTCGTATATTGCCTTTGCTATAAGCACTGCCATTACAACAGGATCAGTAGTTATCACCACTGTTGGAGCTAACGGAGTTAGCAATGTGATGCTGGATAATCCTCTTCCTGCTGGAAGCAATGTGATTGGTGGAGTTGCAACTCAAGCGGCTTCTGGTTCTCTCACGATGACTAATAGCAACGTGGGAACGTCATCTGCCACGCTTCTTGCGGCTAACTCCGCAACCAAGAGCCTTACGATCCAGAACACCCACGCCACACAAACACTTTATGTGAGTACCACAACCCCAGCCACAAACCTTAACGGAATTGCAATTGCGGCTGGAATTGGCTATCAGTTCCCATTTGTCCCCACAAACGCCCTGTATTGTTTAGGAAGTGGAGCAACTACTACCTACACACTCTGGTACGCTTAATAGCGTCCCCATAAATTATGGGATTTATTCTTACTAAAGGAAGATGGGATGATGTTGGGTTTATGAACCTTAATGTTGGTGGATCTCCAACATTTACAATCAGCTACTTAGTTGTTGCTGGTGGTGGTGGTGCTGGAGCAGGCTTGGCTAACGGAGTGCAGGGAGGAGGGGGCGGTGGAGGCCTTTTAACTTCATCAATTTCATGGAGTAGCGGAATCACATTTACAGCAGTTATTGGTGCTGGTGGGCCTATTGGATATTCTGATGGCAATGTAGATCAACAAGGATCTAACGGAGGAAATTCCTCTCTTGTGTATGGAGCAACTACTATTCTTGCTTATGGTGGTGGTGGAGGAGGAACTTCCGATTTTTCAGCAGGATTAAATGGAGGTTCTGGAGGGGGTGCTGGTTTTGAGCCATCTGGATCTGGAGTTTCTGGACAAGGAAATAATGGTGGTATTGGAGATATTGGCAGTGATTCTGGAGGAGGTGGGGGAGCTGGTGGAGTAGGTGGAGACGCATATACTGACGCTGATGACACTGCTTATTCTGGAAATGGAGGAAACGGATTACAACTTTCAATAACAGGAACTCCAACATGGTACGCCACAGGAGGAGCAGGGGCAGGAGGAAATGACAATGGAACAAATCCAACAGGATATGGAGGATATGGTTCTGGTGGATCTGCTATATTGGGATTAAGCGGAAACGGACACGGAGGGGTTGTAATACTTTCCGTTCCAACTTCCAAATACACTGGAAATGTAACTAATGCAGTTGTTACTACCAGTGGATCAAATAAAATTATTACTTGGAGTGGGTTAAGCGGAACTTACATTTCTTAATATGGCAAACTACGCACATATCACAAATTCAATAGTTGATGATATAATTTTAGCTGATTTGAATTTCATTGATTCGTTGGACAATCCTAACGAATGGGTAGATGCGACAGAATCAATTGTTGGAATTGGGTACAACTACAACGGAACATCTTTTTATCCTCCATCTCCGTTTCCATCTTGGACGCTTGATTCTGATCTAAAGTGGATTGCTCCAATTGCAAAGCCTACAGATGGTCAGAAATACAAGTGGGATGAAGCAAATCAAGAGTGGGTTGTTTTTGTTCCATCAAAGAAGAAATGAAAATAGCTTTCCTATGTCTCATAGCCATTGGTCTTGTGGGATGCTCTCACAACGATCCTCATGCGTTTATAGCCCCTTCTAATGCCGCTATCGTTGGTGACTTGGGGATTGCAAAGGCTTCTGCCGTGAAAGCCTCTCATGGGGACAAGCAAGCCGCCAAGCAAGTTGTGGATGAGCTTTCAAAAGCCCAAGCTGATCTTGGTGACTATGCAAAGAAAGTGGAGGCTCAAACAACATTGTTAACTAAAGCTTCTGATGAGGCCAATTATTGGCACTCAAAGCAAACTAAAGCTCTAAAAGAGCTATGGATTTGGAGGGCTGTTGCCCTTGGTTCCATCTTGGCAGTTGCGGGATGGATTGGTCTTAAAACAAGCTGGAGATTCTTTCTGTGACTTCCTCCACATGGCAGAGAATGTTTCTCTCCATCGTTGGAATATTCACGATTGAGGGAAGTTGGAGATGGGCAATAGCTCACCTCTACACCCTCCCCACCTACGCCATAGCTGGGTTTGTTTCCATCACGACAAACTGCTTCTATGTGGTGGGTAGTATCGTGATCTTCATGGTGACAGGAAGGCTAATCTACGAGTGGAGGATGAATACTAGCCAGCTTCAGAATGTGATTAGCCAGAGCAATGAAGGCAATGAGCAGGATGAAGAGGAAGAAGAGATTGATAGAGTTCCAAAACCAAAATACTTCGATGACAGATCGTTTTAAAAACAAAATAATTCCATTTATCTTCAAGTGGGAGGGAACAACCTACGAGAATGATCCAGATGACGCTGGTGGAGCTACCAAGTTTGGAATAGATCAACGATCTCATCCTTCCGTGAACATCAAGGAACTAACGGCAGAAGAAGCTACAGGCATTTATTGGTCTGAATATGTGAAGTATGCTTGCGATCACCTATCTCCTCCTCTTGATTGGGTGTTCTTTAACGCTTGCGTTAATTGTGGGATAGGAAGGGCACAGAAGATATACAATCAATCTGGAAAAGATGCTTCTAAATTTCTATCCTTACAGGATTCATTTTATGAATCTCTTGCAGAGTCAAAACCAATCACAAAGAAGTATTTAAAAGGATGGTTGGCTAGAACAGAAGATTTAAGAAAAGTTTGTAATCTCTCTTGATTCTCTCCTGCTCCGCAGGGGATGATAATCACTTCGTGATTTGCGTCAAGCAAATAATTTATAGGAAGTTTAGGAAGTTTAGGGAATTTACAAAAGCTTGACACTTTTTGATAAATGCATAGGATTTGTAACGGAATCATTGCTGGTTGCATTGGAAATATCCGATGGTGGGTCGCACCCATAGGGTAGGAAACTACCGCTTGGGGGAGGCATTGAGGGGGTGAGTCGAGAGGCTAACGCTAGTTTACTAGGGGGGCGGCATCGAACATTAGCGACCTGAACCTCCTCCGATTTTTTTCTTTTCTTTTTACCAGTTTTGGTTTTTGATTGAGCTTCATGAATACATCAACCACCGATACCACACCAACGCC
>Ga0208497_1000109_pt1 | contig 44002 bp, 58 predicted proteins | sample CryBogCBE25Aug07_FD_184555 | JGI IMG/M metagenome (GOLD analysis project Ga0208497, IMG submission 184555) | Freshwater microbial communities from Crystal Bog, Wisconsin, USA - CBE25Aug07 (SPAdes) | ecosystem: Environmental > Aquatic > Freshwater > Lake | place: Crystal Bog, Wisconsin, USA...
CAGATGGGCTTTGCCTCTATTCAACCCTCTCAAACCAGAAGCCTGCCAACAGCCAGCCAACCTGCTACCAGCAGGTCGTCTAACTGTTGCGCCTGCCGCGGGCTATGGGGAGAGCCCCAAACCCCCTAGCGTTGGGAGAGCCCAAACCCCCTAACTGGGACTAATCCCAGACCCAAGCCCTCGGGCCGGGCGGCAATGCAGATACTCCCGGGGCTTTGCCCCGAACCCCCAGTCCTCGGGCCGGACGGCCATGGCTCCGCGAATCGAGCAATAGGTTTGCCTCAATTGTTGCCAGTAACCTCTCCGCGAATAGTGCTCTCGACGGGTGCCCTGAGACTGCCACTGGCAGTCTCTGCCCCGGCCGAAGCCGGATATTCGCTACCCAAGACTACGTTCCCACCTTAGCACGCCAAAATGTGGTTCGACTATGGAACACGGGAATTGCATAAAGAACGGGGAACCCTGCAGCCTGCTGTTGCAGCCTGCTTCCCCATTAATTATAATTTCCCGCCCACCAGCAATTTATAAGAAAAAGCCTGCCGCTGCAGCCTTTTTCTAACAAATTGTGTCTAGAACCAATTTTGACGCACTGGCGGGCACGTTTGTTAGTGCAAGTCGCACTAGAGAAAGGAAATGATGACTGACCAGCCATCACACGAACAGAACGAGTTCGCTCGTTTGGTAAAATTGTTTTTCCCAACCGCAGTTGAGGTTGGCACTTGGACTCCTGAGCCCAAGCCTGCTTACGCTTGCCAAGACTGCGGTTACTTCGAAGACGAGGGAGCATTCTTCCCCAACTTCGACGACACCGAGGACCTCTGGTGGTGCACTTGGTGCATTGAGCACGGCAAGTCACCACTTGGCGACGCGTGGGACCAGTTCGAGGAAGACCCTTGGGAAGTCCTGTACAACGAGGTGTGGCGATGAATCGCCGTCACCGTCGCCGTTACAGGCCGAGGGTAACCCCTGACTGGTACGCACCAGTTATGGGAACCCTCGGTGCAGTAATCATTTGTGAAGTAGCAATGTTGTTTGGAAAACTAGTAGAAGGAAATTAAAATGAATTTGAACGACTTCATCATCGCTGGTGGCCACGCACGCAAGTGCGTTGGCTGCCAGCACCCAACCGCAGGTCAAACCGCAGTTTTTGGAATAACCTTTGAGTTTTACCTCTGCTCGCGTTGCCTCGTGTTTGTAATGGAAATTGAGGCCTTGCGCCTCAAAGACCCAGAAATCTGCCTGTTTGACCCAGAAGTCATTCACCGTTGTGAGCGGTGCGCTGCAGACCCAGTACCAGCATTCCTCACGGACTACGAAGGTAGTTATATGTGCATCGCTTGTTTCGAGTTTGGAGCATAGAATGAAAGAACACGTTTTATTCGACCCAAGCATATACCGGCTCACACCGTACCAATCTGACCGGGCTATCGTCCAATGGCAAGCGTTTTACATAGGTGGCGAATGCCACCTATGTAATGACGACCAAATCGACTTTCGCATTCGATACGAAAACAAAGTCTATTGGGTATGCTACAACTGTCTAGATATGCTATACGCAAATCCCTACAGATACAAACTCGTTGAAATAGAGTGGTAATGAACTTACCACTATATATCGTATTTGTATACAAAATTTTTCCCGGGGACCCTGTCCCCGGACCCCTGCCAAAGGACTCCGTCCTCTGGACTTCTGCCTAAGACCCTAGGTTCTTAGGTATCTCCTAGTACGGGCGCACGCGCCCACCACATCTTTAGCAGATGTTATTGAAACGCCCGCGCCCAAATTCTTTGGACACGGTCAATTTTTTTATGCTTCGACATTTACCGGCATCGAACCGCTAAATGTCGCCAGCAACTCACCTCTGTGGTTGCTCAAGTAAATCAAGACCGCTCCAGCGCCACACTGCTATTTAACGCATTTGCAAGCAAATGCGCTCGCAGTGGGGACAAAAATCTTCAAATCATCCACCGGATAATTCTCAGATTTTTGGGCCTATTCCGCTATCCCCGCCCTAAACTCAAGCGATTGCAAGCCATTGTACAGGGAGTCGCAACGCTATACCAAGCGAAGATAAAAAACACATAAAGAACAGGGAACCCTGCGACCCTTGTTAGGGTCGCTCCCTATTAATTATTCTTTTTTCTATCCGTCCGAACAGGTGGGGCATTTTCCTTTCTACGGAAAATACCCCTCTGTCGGGGTATAGCATTGCTTTGTCCCTGTTGTTTGGGAATTGTTATTCAAAGTGGATAACAAGGTAACGACTTTAAGGAGTCAAGATGGCAGACCAGCCGAACCTACCTGAAGAGGAACTTCAGGACCAGCAAGAGGTTATAACTTGCGACCGTTGTCACGTGGAAGTAGGGTCGGACACCGACCTCTACAGCGTGTGGGACAGCACCTGCCAAGAGTGGTGCGAACACTGCGCAGACTACTACAGTTTCACTTGTGAAGACTGTGGTGAAGTTATGTCACAGCGTTCATACAACTACTACAGTATGGACCACGGCAGCGTGTGTGAAAACTGTCACGACAACTACGACTGGTGCAGCGAATGTTCCGAGTTGGAAAACAACTGCGTTTGTTCGTCAAGCGTGATTCACTCCTACTCGTACAAGCCAAACCCAGTGTTCCACTGGGGCTCGTCCGAGGAGCACAACGTCCGTGGAACGTTGTTCTTCGGAATCGAGTTGGAAACTGAGTGCCGTGGTGGTGCAGACCGCAATGACATTGCAGACTTCCTGTACTACAAGAGCAACCTTGAGGAAGATTACTACCTCAAGGAAGACGGTTCGCTCGACTACGGAATCGAGATTGTGAGTCACCCTCGCACCTTGGCTTCGTGGACCGAATTCAAAGAATTCGGGGAGTTGCTAACACAACTCCGTGAGCGTGACGTACGTGCGTGGAACACCAGCAGTTGTGGTCTTCACGTTCACATGAGCCGCTCTGCGTTCACCGACTCGCACCTTATGCGATTTGCGATGTTCTTCACCCGTAACGAGGCTGACGTTGTCACCTTCGCGTCACGCGTGAGTGCCTTCGCACAGTTCAACCCGCTAAGGGAAAAGTTGGCACAAAAAATCAAGGGTACAGGCAACAGTCACTTCGATGCGCTAAACCTCGGGCACCCGGGTACACCTACCGTGGAATGCCGCATTTTCAAGCCTTCGTTGCGCATAGAGCGCGTCCTTGGCTCCATCCAGTTCTTGGCTGCGCTTTACGACTACACCGAGAACCTCACTACCCACGACATCAACGCTGGCGCGTTGGAGTGGTGGCGCTTCGTCAGGTTCTTGGACCAAGACAAGTACAGCCTTGCGTACAAAATGTCGCAGGGTGTTCGATTCAACACAGAGAAAGAAGTTAACTGATGTGTATCATCATCTGCGGTTTCGGGTCTGCATTACCCACCCGAGCGCAACTGGAATACAGTTGCATTAACAACCAAGACGGTTTCGGTTGGGGCGTTGTCCTTACCGACTCGTCCATACTCGTCGGCAAATCGATGACCGCCAAAACGGCCATCGATGAGTATCTGACCTGCGTTGCCTCTAACCAAGACAACGTTGCTGCTAGTGGCTTCTGGGCTCGCATCGCGACCCACGGAGCCATGGACCTCACTAACTGCCAGCCGTTCACCGTTGGTGACGGCTCGGGCAGCGTGATGTTCCACAACGGCATCCTGCCGTTGTACGCAGACAAGTCAGAGACTCGGTCAGACAGTCGTTGCTTTGCCGAGGAAATACTACCCCAGTTGGGTGGAGTTGCCGCTCTAGGTTCTCAGGGTGTGTGGGACGTAGTCTCTGCATTCGCCGAAGGCTCAAAGTTGGTATTCCTCAACCCCGACCCTGAGAACCCGTTGACTATCGTCAACGAGAAGTTGGGTCACTGGGTTGGCGACGTTTGGTACTCCAACCACTCGTACCAGCAGTACACGTCGGTGTACACGTCAGCAGTGACGTACAAGACCGAGGCTGACCTCGACGACGTTGACATAGCGTTGGAGACAAACTCCTGCTTCTACTGCTACCGGCAGTTGGTCTTGGGTGTTTGCAACGCCTGCGGTTGGTGTTGGGATTGCGATGAAGCAAGCAATGCTTGCCTCTGCTGGAGCGACACAATCAGCGTAGACATCAACGAGGCTGCAGGATGGGAAGCATTTTGAAAACCATCCTGATTGGTCTGATTGGAACGGTAGTGGCTTACGCTGCTGCCGTTGCAATCAAGTCACTAGAACACCCACCCGTCGTGGGTTTCGACTTCCACTCAACAGGAGTGGCAGTCATAGCCTTATTTTTCACTTGGCTTATCATCCAAGCAAAATAAGTCTAAGTCGGGGACAGGGCTTCGGCCCTGTCCCCTCCTAAAAATTTTTTTTCTCTTAAGGCGTGCCTTCGGCACCAGCCTCAAAAAATTTTTGCTCGCTACCGCTCGCCATCAAACGGCAAGCTACGCTTACCGCTTTCATTACTACCCTCGCCGCCTGCGGCAGCTCGGCAAGGCGCGCCGCAGATGTTGTCGTAATGACCGCGCCAATGTTGTCGTAATGCCCCCCACGCACAGGCGACCAGCCAATTCCGTGCGTGGGGGAGCAAAAGATTTTTGTGCTTTTACAAGCGAACGCTCAAACCATTTCCTCATCTAAGCCTAGCATTCGCTCGTCGTAAGCGACCAGCGCATCTGCTACGGCTGACTCGGATGTTTGTCCAAAGCCTACAACTTGGAAGTATCCGCAATCTATTGTAGCGGAATAATACTCGGCGTTGCGCTTGACGAACAGGGTGCCTAGGCACTGCTCTTCGCCTACTGCGTAGTTGCGTGTGCGGTTCATCAGCCCTCCACCATCGTGCCCGAAACCTTGACCGTGTTCTTCTCAAACTTGACGTAATACTCGGTATAAACCTCCGAATACAACTCGTTGAGAAATGCTCGGTGCTGATTATCGGCGCCTATCTCGGCATCTTCCATTTCGTTTTCTAGCATTGCTAGTAAGTATTCCAGCTGCTTTCTATTCATTGTGCATCTCCAACCCATAGGTCAAGCAGGCTGTCGTCAGCCCACTCGTCGCTTCCCTCCGCTATTTCAGAGTTGAGCCACATCTTATTGTCTCGTGCTATACGGTTGGCTTCTTCGGCATTTTCTGCCTGAATGATAATTTCATACCAAACGGTCGCTTGTCGCTGAACCTTAAACTTTGCCATTTTTAATCACTTTCTATACATTTGTCTCGCCGATTAACGACGATAATTCATTATAAAGGCTGGTGTAGTTGTTGTCAAGTTCTAAAAACTCAGCATTCTCAGGATTAAAAATGCCTGTCTCTAGTGGGTCTTCCAGCCTCCATTGACCAGCCTTGCTGTCAAAATATACAGTGTATCTGTAATGTAAAGTCATCACCACTCCAGTTCGTAGTTGGCGCAAGCATACATCACGCTGTCAGCAATTTCGTCTATCAACCGTGCCGTTTCAGAGACGGTCAGTTTTCTGACATCGCTTTGGCGAATTTCAAAAGAGTAAAGAACTGCATCTTCTTTTTTGTCCATTTTTAATCACTTTCTATACATTTGTCTCGCCGATTAACGACGATAATTCATTATAAAGGCCAGCGTTGCTGTTGTCAAATCCTAAAAACTTATTTTTCTCAGGATTCTAAACACGACTAAATCTAATTTTATTATCTAATAACTCACGAGTGCTTTTGAACAATTCCAGCGCCTCGTCGTCGTCCTCCCAAATCTCAAGGGCTGGGTTCCACACTCGACCCTCGGGGAACAGAACCAAGTTGAGAGTGAGCGCATCGTCTTCAACCCAAAACTGTTTTGTCTCGGTGTCGAAGACGACCACAAAATGAACCTGCCTGTTCATTGTTTTACTCCCTGCACCTCGGCGTTGTAATTGCCGAAGTCGTAGTCCTGTAGCCGAAGTCGAGCGTGGTAAATCGCATCTTCAACGGTGTCCGCAATAACGTCCACTTCGATAGTGAAAACCACAGTCATCCAGTTGGTGCCATCGGTGTCCTTAGGCATCTTGCTTACCTGCTTCGGGGCAGTCAAAGAAACGGTATTCGGGGTCGCCACTCCACTCGCACCGGCAGTCCTTGCCTCGTGCTTTGTGGTCAGCGTGGCTCACAGGAATGTCCCACTCTGCAACAATGTGCAATTCGTTGCCGTCGAAGTCATACTCAACGCCCCAGCCCTGCTCTTCCTCGGCGTTCCAAGTGAAGGTCATACCGGTGCCACGCAACTTGTTGGCTAGTGCCTGAACGATGCCCTCGGGCACGCTCCAAGCGGTGTTGAAATAATACATAATTTCGTTGGGGTAAGTCTCTTCGTGACCATCGCAAGCATTCCACTTGGTGCCCCAGCAACGGTTGTTCCAGTTATACCAGTTGAACTCGGTGTCACCGATTTGTTTGCCGTCCGCAAAACCGTGAGAGACGTGATACTCATCGAGTTTGTCCTCGGGGATGGAAATCAGGTTGGCAAAGTTAAATGGAATTTCATCATCACCACTCATAAAATGCTTCTTGCCGAGGAATTCTTTGATGTCAGCAATTTGCTCTTCGGTGCCTGTGATGAACACCGAATTGTCTACCCAGTTTGGCATTTCTATACTCTTTTCTTCTATTTAACACGCACCCCCTAGGTGCGATGTATCCAGTATGGCATACTTGCTGGGGCTTGTCAAGTCACACTACGAACACTTGCCATAAGTGTCCGTAGTGCATCTATGCGTGACTGGCAGATACGCAACTCTTCACGCTGTGCCATCAGCACGCCATCGGCGGTCAGGAACTTGAGGCGCTCTGCTTCGGTCTCAACTACGGCGGTGTCGTCGGCGAACGCTTCGGTCACACGACCCTCGCCTGCTCGGGCTAACAACCTAGCCTTGGCGAACGCTACCTTAAACGCTGTCTCGGATTCAGCCTTGGCTTGGGCTGACTCTCGGATAGCACCCACAAGTCTGCGAAGGCTACGACCCTCTTCGACAAGGGCTTTCTCTATGTCGGTCTGATTGAGGATGTTGTCGTTAGTCATTTTTTTGCCTGTCTCTCCCTGTATCGTGCTACTCGTATCTTAGCACTTTCGTTGTATGCGTCAACGCAAGGCTGACAAGTGATGTGTGCTGGGTCTTTACGGCGCTGTCGTCGATGCCACGCCCAGCCTCGTTCGGTTCCGTGTTCGGGTTCTTTGCGAGCAGGTGGCTCGTATCCAAGTGATACTGCAACAATACGGAGCTCCTGATAATCCAGTCCAGCCCATACACCCCACGCTTCTCGGTGTTCGAGAGCCCACTGTAAACAATCCTGCTTAATGGGGCAGGTTAAGCAGGATTGTTTTGCTTTTGCTACTGCGGAAATGCGGTCGTCGAAGAAGTCATCTGTCTTCCCCTTACAATTCGCAAGTTCCCAATCGGTCATTTATCCCAAGCGTGTTTAGCAAACCCCAGTTTGAATGCTTCTTTGGGGTGGTCGGTAATCCAAGTGTGACACGGACGGCATAAAATCATAAAGTTGCTGTAGTCCGTATCGACTATCGCACCCCCCTGCGACCTGCGTAGTTTCTCGTGAACGTCAACGGCAAAGTGCGAACATCCGTTGAGCCTTGCTTCGCAACGGTGGTCACGAAGTTCCATAAGTTCGGCGATTAACTTACGGCGTTGAACCATAAGTGCTTGTCGCTTTTTACTACGAGGTCGCAGAGGCGAACGCTTCATTTAGAAGTCTTCTTCAACCTTGCGGCTTCCGCCCTCGGCCTTTGAGACACGAGCAGTAGCCCAACGAAGGTCAGGTCCAACGCTTTCGGCAACGATGACCACTGCCGAACGCTTCTGTCCTTCCTTCTCAAATCGGTCTTGGGTAATGTTGCCAATGACGTTTACTCGGTCGCCCTTAGCGAGTGACTCTGAAACGTTCTGAGCAAGTGTGCCCCAAGCGGTGATGTCGAAGTAGTGGACGATTTCCTCGTCGCCACGCTTCTTGTTTACAGCCACTGAAAAGTTCGAAACGGCGGTGCCGTTGTTGGTGAACTTAATCGATGGCGTGTCGGTTAGATTTCCTGTGATGGAAACTGCTGACATTGTATTGCCTTTCTATGTTTGCCTTATGGCAATACTTAGTATAGCGTGTCTAGGAAAACCTGTCAAGCATTGAAATCCACTGCTCCAAGGTCATCACCACATAGGCTTCCTTGGCGGACTTTTGGCGTCGCTTGATGACGCTCACCCCGAAAGGCTTCTTGGCGTTGCGAGCCTCGACCAGCGCCTCTTCAACGATGGAACTCAGAGTAATCTTGCCTACGTTCTTACACTCAAGAGCGAACTCGGGCAAGCCGTTGATGTCGCCTTTGTCTTCGGTGGCACCTGCCCCATAACGTCGCTCTACCTGTGGGTAGCCACGCTCGTTGAAATACTTAGCAACGTCTCGCTCCCATTGGGAACCCTTGGCTTTCTGTGGTGTAGTCATACACCAAGCATACACCAAGCATACACCAAGGCTACACTTTGGGGATGTTTTAGGCTACACTTTGGGGATGTTTTAGGCTACACAAAGCAGAAAGCCGGAGCATCTCCGCAGACACTCCGGCTCTCGACTTTCCTAGAATTGCTCCACTTTGGAGCTTTTACCCAAGGTTAGTCTAGCACATCTTCTGACTCAAGTAATACACCCACCGTGAAATAGGCAACGCCTACGATAGCGAGTAGGGGGATAAATGCTAAGAGTCCAATCATTGGCACGCCTCACAGTATTCGGGATTTTCTAGGGAACACGCAAGCACTTCCTCGGGGGTAAGTGTCACGCCATTGGTGTAGTCGGTTTCATTCATAGGGATACCATTGTAGCACACCGTAAATTACGGCATTTTCCTAATCGCCATAAGAGCCAGTGCCCAAATGCAGAGGATGATGATTATCGGGTTCATCAGTCGCAACTGTTCCAACGCCTGACATCAACTCTCCAAAAGTCTCCCTCAAGTTTGCGGATAGAGCAACCGGTGTTGTAGCCCATTGAGGGGTAGTCACTCATAACACGCTTGACCCAATACTCTGCTTCATACAGGGTCGGGAACGTCGCCTCTCGTGCGCTTGTCCTTACGTCAACATAATCCATCATCATTCTCCTTTTACTTTTTTGATTTGAAACAAGCCGCCCCATTGGGGGTGGTTCAGCATAAGCATACGAGCATAGTATGCCTTGTAGTTATTGTTCAACTTGAACTCGCTAGATGGGTCGTGCGTGCTTAGGTAATAGTCCCAGCGCAACACTTCAAAAAGCATAGCGATGCTAATTCGCCTACGTCCCCTATCCCACATCTGCGTGGCTAACTTTTCCAAAGCAAAGTAAACCGCAGGGTTAGCTTTGTGGAACTCCACGAACGCTTCTTTGAATGATTTCTTGCTCATTTCTTTCCTTTCAATGCTGCTTTCAGGTCGATGGTCTTGGGCTTAGCCACAGACTCGGCACGACGTTGTTGATACTCTTCCTCATCGAATTCGGTGAGGACGTAGCCATAGGGAACCGATACCGGTGTGGTATCAGCCTGTTTCTTCTCGTCACGCTCACGCTGGGCAAGCATTGTGTCGAAGTGCTTGCGTAGTTTTTCGGGTGAAAGGATGACCGAGTGCCAAAAGTCGTGCGACTGTGACCATTCAATCATACTTAGCACCTCGTCATAACTACGCTTATCGAGGCGAAGCAACTTCTCGATGCACCCGATAGAGGTCAGGTTCACCCGAGACGGCTTGCGCTTGTTCTCGGAGATGCGCTTGTTCATTTCTTCAAGCAAAGTCCGAGCATCTTTCCAAGACTGAGTGTTGTATTTGTCCTCAGTGGTTGTGAGCTTTACCTTGTCGACGGCTTGCTTAGCCTGTTCGTAGGTAATAACCCCATCTTCAATTAGTAAGCAGAGTGCTTTCCTAAAATCAACTACTTCCATTTTCTTTCTCCCTAATCAAGTCAAGTGCGATGATAGCATAAACGGCGAGGTCAATGAGAGAGTCCTCCACAGACTCATTAACCATCGTCGAGCCGTGACACCACGCTGACAGCCTAAACATTTTATCATTCATTCTCATCAAGCAACCGACAACGTCGGGCACACCGATGAACTGACTCCCTGCACGAATGTTTGCGTAGGGGTCGTGGTCTTGTCCGTAGTCCTTGCGCTTCTTGTTGTGCAAGGCAACCATCTCATTAATAATGTCTTCGAACGCCACGCTACTCCTGACCTACGGCTAGCCAAGCCTTAGCATCTTTTTCCCAATCCTCTGCGGAACCGAGGCGCACAACGTGGAGACAAGGGTCACCACCGTCATCCCAAATTATTGCTTCGGTCATCGAAAACGTCGGAACTTCGTGAGTGTTGCAGTATTGCTCGGAACAGAAGCCGTTGTCAATTCCGTATTGAATCCATTCGTCAAAATTCATTTCCATAATTTTCTCCTACCAATTTGAACAGCCGTGCTGGTCAGGTGTTGGCAACCCGTGTTGGATTTTCAATGCTACTACAACCTGTTGCTCAGGCGTTGCCTGCCACGCGTGCGGTGCAAAGACTAACCCACCAAAGTGTTGCCAGTTCCACGCTAGTATTCCTAGCCCGCCTTCGTAGCGAAATCCCTGATGAGACCAGTTGCTGTCAGTCTCACAGTGAGCTACCTTTTGCCACTCAGCCATCACGGCTGGGTCGACAAGGTGCTTAGGCGTCGGCGCTAGTGCCGGTGATTGCGTCCAAGTTTTCGCCGATGCTTGATGCGTTGGCAAGAGTGTCACGCATGTCAGCAACGAGATAACCGAGACCGACCGAAACCAAGTATTCACAAACTTCATCGAATTCCCTTTCTGTAAACGCCGCATCTAATTCAAATTCAAACTCATTCATCATCTCTCCTGTCTTTCATTGATGGGTGCTGAAACACCGACCGTCTAAAAGCGTTGAATTCCTTGTTCAACTTTTCCAACTCTAGCACAAGTTTTTCGTTCTGACTTCTCAGAAACTTATTTTCCGTTTGGAGTGCTTCGATTTTGTATTTCACTGGTTCCCTTAATAGTTAGTAAGGGTGCCATAACCAAGTTAGAATGCGCTAACGTCGCCTTGAGAGCAAGCTTCACAGCCTTCTCAGGTTCAGTGTGCGCACCGGCAAGAATTGCCAGCGCCCCTATTGCAATTTGATTAGCGGCTCCAACCGCCGAGTATTTATCTTTAAGTTGCGCTACGCCCATGTGCTCATCTATCTCAAACATTCCATTCTTGCTAACAACAAGAACGCTCCACTCGGCTTCGCCGGGGATGTTTTGTTCTGATAAGTGGTCGCGCAATGCGTAGGGTTCACCAAGTTTGAACTTGCGAGCAAGGTTCAGAACTCGAATGCTTCCGGCAACACCCACAAGGTAGTCACCGGCTCGCCAACACTTAGGCTCCGAGAGGGTCTGTCGCAGACCCGAGTCTTCAAAAGCACCCGAGTCTGCGCCAATTACCCATTGTTTCCCGTCACTATAACCGACGATAACGGTCATTTGAACCTTTGCGGTACAACGCCCCAATAAGGAACCTGCTGATTATCAGGCTTGAACTGAACGTAGCACCTGCTACAAAAAACCTGTGGCGTGGTGCTAATGCTTAGTATCCATTGGTGGTCGCACTTTGGGTTCATGATAGTTCTAGTATAATCCCTGCTACTTCGACCTCTTCAAGGTCATCGAGACTGGCAAGTTCACGTCCTACACGCTTCTCTAGGTATTCCTTGCGAGCCTTGGCATCAGGGTATTTCTCCTGCAAAATCTTACGCAGGTTGTCCGTTGGCTTAGGCTTGCTGACTACCTTTACAGAGGGACGAGTGCCAGCGTTGCCGTCGTCGTCCTCGTCAGCCACGAGCCCCAGCACAGCCATGTAGGCGTAGCGTCGAGCGTAGGTCACTGCCGAGCCCTGAGCCTGTGGGTCACTCTTGACTAAGTGCATGGTCATTGTGTGAGCAATGAACTGACCTGACGAGTGGAGCAGGTAAGTGGTCATAGTGTCCTCGGAGTCGATAAACTGACTGACCGCCAAGCCGTGCTTGGTCAGGATAGGGGTGGCGTGCTGAACAACGTCAGGCAGAGCCGCATATTTGCTCTTGAAGAATGGGTTGACTGACCCCTTGGGGACAGCTCCAAACTCGGCTTGCGCCTTAACAAGGGCAGAGGCTAGTTCGTTAATTGACTCGCTTAGCATTCGTGTGTCTCCTTAATCTCTTCCAACTTGGCAAGAACTGACATAACCTTCATACCGGCAAGGCCGAGGTGGTGAAGTGCGCTTTCTCGGGCACTCATCGCTTCCTCAAGGCTTACGCCATTTTCGAGGACGATTTCGGCAACGGTTTTGTCGCTGTGCTCTCGTGCTAGGTGGTCGAATGAGCGGTAAGCGTGGAGAAGAGCGTTTAACTCCTGCTCCGTAAACTTTACGCTACACACAAAATTGCTGTTTCTAACATTGGTCATACTTCTATCTCCGTTTCATATCCCACAATGGTGTATGCCATTGTGATGATGTTCATAAACTCTAGCACTTCTTCGTACGTCTCGACGATGTCAAGGACAACATTGACCTTGTCATTACCAAGTAATACTTCATACTGTCCATCTTTTACTTCGCTGTCTCTGCTCATGAGACACAATACATTTGAGCCCTTTTTAAGAATGACCGTTGGAAATGCGTCATTCGTGTTCTTAATGTCATCAGCCATTGTTGTGTTTCCTTCCTGCGCTGAAATCAAAATCAATAATACCGTCGCCATCTGCTGAGCAGGTGGATTTGAATGGGCAATACTCGCACTGCCACGCCCGACCAGTCTCGGGGTTGAGACGAATAACGTTGCCGTCATCATCGAGAGCAATCCGTTCAGGCAACTGCGCCTCGTACAACAAGTTGTAGATGCTCTGCATACGGTTAATCTCGACCTGTGCAATTGGTTCCCACTCTGAGCGTGGGATTTCAAACTCGGCAACAAAGCGGTTCAGACCCTCGACACCCATGTTGGTTGCCTTTTGCTTGGACAATGCCTCAAATGAGAGCGAGCCCATAACAATTGTTTGAATGTTAATGTCGGGGTTCTCACGCATAATTCCGAGTGCGTTCATGCCAGCCTGAGCCACAGCCTTAACAGCCGGACCCTGCGGACCGTTGTCCTTGAATGCGCCACGCATGCGGTTCCAGCCCACCTGCATGTCGAATGAATAGGTGCCCATTGTCTTGAGCTCCCATAGGACGTGGGTGCCACCGTAGTGTGAGCCGAGGTCATCAACGCTGATAAGAGCATCACAGGAGCCGGAGACTTCTCCGTTCTGCGAGGACACCTCAAACTGTGCTGATGGAAAACGACGACTGATGGCGTCTTGAGCCGCTTCGTGGACAATGGTGCCAAGTCCGGTGACCCAAGCACCAGCCTCGTCCATTGGCTCAGTTTGGTCTGCGCCTAGAGCCGCATAGCCCTGTTGGCGAGCACATGAAAATGCTGATGAGTATCGCAACATCGTTCCACGAGCGGTGGGTTTCCCCTCCGCAGACTTCTCGTGAAGTTCCTGTGCTAATACCCCTGTAATAATTGGTGTAGTTAGGTAATTCATCACAACTCCTTTCGTAGAGTTGCATCTATATTAGCGAGTGGTTGTCACTCTGTCAAATCAATGCAGGATATTTTTTTGCCATGAACTTAGATAGTTCCATACCCTCATAGCGGAGGCATAGATAATTTAGAGAAACAAACATCGGGTCGTAGGAACCGTCAGCCACTTCGTGGCAAACTACTATTCCTCGCCAGTGTGCGTTTCCTTGCGGGCCTTTGTAGTCTTCGTCGTGTAGATAACATGCGCCAGCAACAAGGCCGTGCTGCGACTTTCCCGCAACAAAGCGGAGCCCGTAGCCGAGCGTCTGCTGGTGACCCATCGTAAACGAGTGACCAATCGACTTAAGGCGCGCCTCGACGTTGCCACCTAGCGGTTTCCCTGACATAGGGTTGTAAAAGTAATGCGAATACGCCACGCCATCGAGCCACAAGACTTCCAAAAACGGAATAACTTTCCAGCCGGTTCGTGCGTAGTCGAGTTGGTCCGTAGAGAGTACGAACTCAAGTTGTGCATCCATCGAGACAGCTCGGTTAATTCTGTCCTCGTGGTTCCCGAGTAGGATGTACCGTTCCGGAGTCCATGGCTTATGTTTCGTTCGTCTCCGGTTGTTATTAAACTTGAGTAGTGCTTCATTAAGAACTCCCCATGCGGCATTTGCGGCTTCGATGTCTTGCACATAACGTCGTCCTTCCATTGCTTTCTTGCCCTTGTCGTACATGCTCAAACTTGGCATGTCGGCGTGGTCACCTAGGTGAATAATCTTGATGGGTTCGTCGTGGAATTCATCGACGATGTATTGCCCAATCCACCGGAGGTGGTCGGTCGGGACACCAGACTTCGCCTGAGTGTCAGGAATTACTACATGGACTTGAGGTTTCCGCATGCTATCTCCTTGGCTGTCCGCCAACAAGATACTAGCACAAATATCTACAGGGCTCTACAAATTCGAGCAATTTGTGCAGGGGTTCGGGTGTATAAATCGGGCCATGATTTAGCCGGTTCAAAGCCAGCAAACCATAGGGAACCAGCCGCTAAACCGCTGCAAATCCAAGAGTTTGCCTTGCGAAGGCAGATGCTATTGGGGAGCAGGATGTCGATGGCACATGAGAAAATCGTAATGAAACCGTAAGAAAACCCAACCTGAAAGCGGGCAAACTCTAGGAACTTTGACCTGTCACACCCTTGTGGTAGGGGGACGATTTCGTAGTTCCCACCGGGGGCAACGTCGTCCAAGTACTTGTCGTCAGTGACACCCTTGGGCTCGGCTTGTATTACGAACCACTTACCGTCGCTGTCCTGACGGTCCAAAATTGCCACATGGTTCCACTTTGAGAACTTGCCGTCGCCGTCGAAGTATTGAGCGACTCGGATGGCTCGTCCGATAAGTCCTGTGGTGTGACAAAAAACCAAGTCACCTGTTTGCATCCTTCTCCTTAAGCATCGTGTGTATCTCTTTGATGAGGGATAGTGCCTCAACGTCGATTTTGTAATCGAGGACTGAGTGTTCGCTGTCGTGTGCGCCAATCTTTTTAATCTCACGAAGAATGACGGCGTCACGCATTGACTGGCTGGCTACGCCAATACCAATAATGGACTCGACCAAAACGGCGATGTATGACAAGTAGTAGTTAAGCCACAGACGAGCAGGGTCGTGGAACCACACTGGCACAGCAAGCCAAGTGAAAGTAATAGTGGTGAAGATAACAACGAACCACCAACTACGGAAAATACCCTGAGCCTTCCAGCTCATGTATTCAGAGAACTTTAGGTGGTCCCCAGTAATGTGATTCTTATACTTGCTCAACGTATTCCAGTTCGGTAAGGTGCCTTTCAAGGTCCTTACGAACTCGCTTGATGGCTTTTGCGTTTTTCTTTTCTGCTGCAGCAATGGCGTGCACTGCTGCTTCAATGCGGTCAACGGCATCTCTCATGCTTGACCCGTGGTTTGGTGACATCTCCGCCTTAAAGTGTTTCCAGACAATACGACCTACAAAGAAGAGTACGGGGTAGATAAAGACTGAGATTACGTTTGCCCAGTTTGCTATGTCCCCGATGCTGGCAAACATTATGTAGCCGGTACTGGTTTGGCGGGACGAACCCGGGCTTGGTTAAGACGCAAGAAAGTCTGCGGGGTGCGACCATCGACTGGCACGCCCTTGTCAGGAACCAACTGAGGTGCGTTGACCCAGCAGTAGATAGCGCCGTTGTTGTCTCCGTAAGAGACGGTCATAATGTCGTGACCGTGAACCTCGATGACAATGGCAGTGTGCTCGCCAACTCCGCCACCGTAAACGACAAGGTCGCCGGGCTGGACTTGGTCAATGGTGACGTGGCGGTTGTTAGCAAGCAAAGTTCCGGTGTAGCCCGTGTGGTTAAACCCACAGTGGTTGGGGTCGCCGATACCAGCGAGCCACGCCAACAAGGTCACGAAACCAGAGCAGTCAGAGTTAATAGGGAATACGAGAGGCCAGCGACCAATCTCGTCCATACGCTTTGCGCCCTCGGTGTATACCTCTTGGGCTGACTTGTCGTGGTTCACAAACCAGTGAGCCCAGTTTACTAAGTCTTGTGCAGGTGTGGTCATGTTATTCCTTAAGCGAGGCCGACAATTGAAAGGGTTGCGGCGTTGAGGGTTGCGCTACCACCTGAACCGACATAGAGCATGCCGTTGATGGTGGGGGTGGCACTAGCGGTGGTTGTGTAGATAAAGGTGCTTGTCAATATGGACGATGACGATGCCTGAATTGTCTGAGTCATGGCTGTTGAGGTTGAGGTTCCGTTAATACCAATTGAAGCCACGACACCCTTAGCGGTTGAACCCATAGCCACGCTGGCGTTAAAGGTAATCAAGTAGGTGGTAAAGCCAGTGACGCCCGTCTGCGAAATGTACGAAGCAGACGAGTTGGTAAGCGTGCCAGAGGTGACTGGCGTTGGGTACCAAGTGTTAGCAGCGTTAGCCAATTGGGCAGATGTGAACAACCCAGTTACTTGCGTCGCAGCAATGGTGGTGTTGGCAGGCAGTGCAGTGTTGGCAGCGACTGCGGTCAACTGAGAAGCATCAAGGGTGACCGAGCCAGCAAGAGCACCGGACACGGTGGAGCCGGGGATGGTTGAGCCTGCAAGTGCAGCGTTGAAACTTGAAGTGCTAAGGACGTGAGTGTGGTCAGAGTGAGCAGCGGTTGTGGCTGTACCAGCAGAGCCGGAGCCACTGCTGATGGAGATGGCGCCCGGTGAAGAGATGGTGCCAAGGCTTCCACCAGTGATGACGTGAACCAAAGACTGAACTGCAGCGTTGTGCTCGGCTGCTTCGGTTGCGCTGAACACAGGAATGACTGTTGCAGCGTTTACGCCAGTGGGGTCACCAATGTGAGCAAGACCACCAGAGGGTGGAGTTTGCTGGTCGTAGTATCGTTGCTGAATAGTGAACGTACCACTTGAGTAGGTGCAGAGCATTTTCTCAGCGTTGGTGGTTCCGTAGTCAAAAGCAAGGACGATGTTGACTCCCGATGCTGGAGCAGCGCCGTAAGCAACGTCGAGGAAGTTGGTTAGAGTTCCCGAGTTGACACTGAAGCCCGTTCCCGTGGTCGCCGTCTTGGAGATGGTGGTGTTCAAAAGCCCAACAGTCGCCGAGCCGACGTTGGCTCTAATTGGGAAAGTGAGTGTGGAAGTCATGTATAAATTATACCTTTTTAAATAGTTGGAATTTCGTTATAGACGTAACGGCCCACGGTCTTCAAGTAAACAACGCAATCTCCCTCGAAGCCGTTTTCGTAGTTGTCCCTGCGCTTGTGGGGCAACCAGTCCAACGCGTCGACAATTACTGGAACGGTGATGTTTCCCTCTTGGTAGGTCGTAATGGTTTGGTTTCGGCGCAGGTTGTCAAGGAACGTGAGCTCGAAGTATGGGTCGGTGAACATCTCTTCGCCGTCAATTCGGTTGACCGAGTACAACTGGATAACCGGGCTGATGGTGATTTCGCTTGCCACCGCTGGCCAGACTTTGGTCGTCCAGCGATAGACAATTGGGGTCTTGTTGTAAGCACCTGTGTCACCAGTGTAGGTGGGTGAGTTGCTGTAAACGGTAAGCGTGGTCGAAAGGTTCTCTCCGCTGTAACCCGATGGAATCGACAACTCCGATGAAGAGTTTTGCGACACCTTGGGCAACACAATTGAACCTTGGAAGTCAGGGTCGTGCTCGTCAATGTTAAGCGCCGCTTGCACGTCAGTTCCCGATGGAACAACACAGTTGTAATCAAAGAACACAGGGTTCTTGGGGTCGGGAATACCGTAGGTGTAGATACCCGAGTTAAGAGTACCAACAGGAACGTACGTTGACGCTTGGGTGTAGATACCGCTACCCGCAACAGCGAACATTGGGTTCTGCGTAATTGGGTTCCAGTCAAGGCTGGTGACAACGCCTTGAATAGGTGCGGTGGTTGTTCCAGCCATTAAATCAGAAGCATACGCTGGCGCAAGTGGGTCTCCGTTAATAAACGTAGAAAGGTCGAGCTTGCCAAGACCGGTGCTAATTGAATCGTAGTTTGACCAAGTAAACCAAATGAAGCGACCGTCACCAACAATACCTGTCACGCCCTTTGGCTGATGAGCCGGAGTAAACGGTTGAAGAATGTTAGGGATTAGTGGTCCTGATTTAAGGTCACCAGTAGCCGTTGCACTTGGGTCGTAGATGCTGAGTGTTTGGCACATGCGGATACCCTTGTTGGTTCCTACGAAGACAAAGTTAAGGTAACTCTGCAAGCAGGTTGGGTATTCGTCAGGTGACATTGGCAAAGCCTGAACCGGGGTGTTAAGGACAAACGGTTGAATAACCGAACTGTTGGTAATCGAGGTCACGCCGCTGGTCGTGGTAGTGGTGCTACCCTGCAGACCGGAGCGATAGATGCAGCCTGAGTATCCACTGGTCCCGCTCTTGGTGTAGCCCGCAAAATAAACTTGCGTGGCTCCGCCAACGGCGTCAGACCAAATCCAGCTAGGGTTGCTGTGGGTGTAAAGAGTTTCGGCTAAGGTCGGGGCTGCGCCAAAGGCGTTATTACGTCCTGCCATTGCGTACAAGTTATTGTACCGAGATGCAATAATCTGGTCATTGCACGAACGGACTAGGTCAAAACCACCAGTGAAACCGGTAGCGACATCGGGAGCAGCGTACAAGCTGAACGCCGTTCCGCTTCCCGGGCCATACCAGATACCCGTGTTGGTCGCCAGAAAGACGTACGTCTCGTTAGTGTCAATGGCGCTAATTGTCGATGGGGTGCCAAAGGTTGTGGTGCAAGCGACGCTTCCGTTGGATGCAAATACCGGCAAGTAAGTACCAAGGACAGTACCAGCACCGGGGTTGCCGCCCTGTGTGACCGTGAACTGGCTCGACGAAGCGGTGGCTACGGTCCAAGTTCCGTTATAGGTAATTGGGGTACAGCCAGCAATGGCAACCGTTTCTCCAACCACGACGGCATTCGATGGTGCGGTGAATGTCCAAGTAGTTGACGTTGAAGAAATCGCCGTGATGTTCGTGGCAATTGTGGCGTTGATTGTAAACGTCGTTGAGTTGGGCACCGTGGCAATTGAACCCGAGCGATTAAAGATAGTTGGGCTTACGCCAGAGACGGTGATGTTGTAGCCGACCGAGTAATTGTGTGGTGTATTGGTGGTGTATGTAAAGACACCGTTTAGATAAGAGGCACCAACAATCAAGTTTGACGGTGGAGTAAATGTACTAAATGTACAAGTTGTTGGCGTTGAGTTCCAGTCAGGAGTTGACTTGACTACGTTGCCATCTACAAAGAAACTGTAGGGTCCACAGCGTGAAAGAAGTATGTTCGAATTTGTGCTAGAATATGCCTTTTTAACATCCGGCAGGAGCGTGAATTGGTAAGGTGCCGAAAATACATCAAGTCCCTTGGACTGATAGAAGCGTGTATCGGCTGAGTCCCCCTTGCGGTCAAGAAATTGTTGACCCGCCCCCATAGACCAGTCAACTTGCTCTCGGCGCCACAAGCCTTCCGAGTTGACCGTTCCCTCTCCTGCGATGTTCGTTAAGTTAATCGATTGGCGCTGGGCAGGGATGGTGCGGTGACGGAAAGCTTCGCGACGGTAAGGTTCGAACGAAGTGTCGACAGCGTACTTACGTCCAGCAATTGCGACGGCGTAGGGCCCAAGTGGTGGGGCAGACGTGACAGGGCTTGTCGTTACAGTTAAATTAGAGTTAAACGCATCAGCGGAGCCCGGCAGGGTTTGAGACCAGCCGAATAGCGTTGACCTTACATCTGGGCCGAGTGTTACCGCCATTACCAAGCACGCACCTTGGTGTACTGACGCTGGAGACGGTCTGCCTCTTCGCTAATTCTCTGCTCTCGACGGAGAATCAAAGCGTTGACCGAAGCCGCAATGGCATTAGCAGGAACTTCTTGAGCCTTGCGTGGGTCAGGCTGTGACTCCATAAAGTTACGAGAAATCTCTCGTGGCTGGGTCAGGTCAATTTCTGCACCTAGGGCTGGGATGTCAATCATCGTTGCAGTCAAATTACCCACGGTTGCCGTAGCGTATCCATTGTTGGGCGGCGAGTCATCGTTAGTTGCGTTGGTATTTAACAGGTTGTCTGCCGTGTCGACAAAGCGAATAAACGGAGCCGAGTAGGTAATGAACATTGGTAGCCCGGGCCAACCAGCCTCGTAGATAATGAGGCCACGTCCCGAGGGGAAGACGGCGTCAGTTGAGTTCTTGTCCCAGCGCACAATTTTCCACCGCTTAATTGGTGGAAAACGGCGGTAGGGTGGTGCTTCCTTGTAGCGAATTTCAAGAATGTCAATAAAGTTGTCGGGTAGTGCGCCTAGGTCGTAGCCTTGAAAGACTGGGTTGTAAGTAATTTCTGCGGTGCCTACGCGGAACAAACCGTTGGCTGGTGAGGACAGCGAGCGCAGGTCGTCGTTAATTGCCACACCAATGTCGTAGCGTGAATAGCGAGGGTTGATGTAGCAGAAAGTGCCCGTAGTGTGATACCCCGGCACTGAGCCAAAGTACCCGCGAGACACAACGGCTACACCCGAAACATTGTCCGAGTTTGGAGTCCAGCTTTCGACGTAAAGAATTTCAAGGTCGATTGCCAAAAGAACACCCGGGAACAACGAAGATACTTGAGAGCCCGAAAGTTGAATTGACGTGCTTTCTGCTGTGATGTTTGTAGTAAGATTTACTACTCGCTCACGAACGCCACCCATTACACGGCGGTACACTTTTTCAATTAAGTCGCCAAAGGTGTAACCATTTCCGGTACTTGACGAACCACCGACTGTAATAAGAGTTGACATATTATTCCTTAGTTGAGTGTGGCGAAAAAGTTGCTCTGATTAAACGCAGGGGTGTTTGCTCCAACCGCAGCCGGAGTGGTGTTCAGACTTGTTCCCCAAAACGAACAACGCCCGTTTAATGCCCCCGCGGCGTTTGTGGTATTGAAGTTCATTAACGCCCCTGTGTTTGGGGGTCCACCACCGCTAGAGTCACCTGCCACAACCAAGGCTGGTGCAGTTGTAGTACTTGTACCAATTTGAAAAACAATGTAGTAATCGGTGTCGTTAGCAAGTGCCAGCGAACCAACAGCCGTAAGGGTAAAAGTGTTGTACCCAGTGTTAAGCAAGGCAGAACCCAACGAAGCGTATCCAAGAACGGCTCCTGCTGCTGAATACAAACTGACGTAGGAGTTTACCATAGAGGCTCCCGAACCAGCATTAGTAAAGAATCCAACTGTTGAAACAGTTGCAGCCGTAGTCATGTGGATTCGTGTTGCGTAAGCAACGCCCTTAGTAGGAATAATAGTACTGCTGCTTGCAATAGTGGCTGGGTCAAATGTCCAAGCCTTGACACCGTGAGCAGTAGGCCAGACTGAACCCGGGGCAATACCTAGGTTTCCACGAGCACCGGCAACCGTATTTGCCCCAGTTCCGCCACTATTAGTGGGCACAGTACCAACTATGTCTGAGGCAAATGCTGAACTAATTTCAGTCCATACGCCAGTGTTATAGACAAACCTTTTTACGCCTAGGATTGTCGTGCTAATTGAAGTAGCGCCAGTTGTTGCATTACCGCTCGCAACATAAGTAATCGTGTCAGTTCCACCCCTAGCAATACTTAAACCAGCGGAACTGTTTGCGGAGCCAATTGTGTTAACGGTTCCATTTGGCGGTGCAGTGGGAAGCGTAATTGTTATGCCTGAAGTATTTGTAGAAAGCGAGGTTTCGTTAGGTAAAGCCGTTCCATTTGCGGAGTAAAGCACGACTGGCCCTGCGCCGGTGTTGGCGTATTGCAGACCAGTTGCGCCGGAGTTCACTACGAGAGACTGACCAGCGGTTCCTAAGCCCAGACGTGAAACCGTGCTAGAGCCAGTTCCAACAATAAGGTCACCAGCAGTGGTAACTGTCGAAAGGGGAATCTTGGTTGTGTCGCTAGGTGCGGTGGTAGTAACGGAAGTAACTCGGCCCTTGGAGTCGGTGGTTACAATAGGTACTGCCGTGGCGGAACCGTAAGTGCCAGCGGTACCAGCAGCAGCCAAAGTGGGGTTGGGGTAACTACCCGTGAGGTCACCACCGGCTGAACCGTTCGGTGGCAACGCAGTAGGAATTTGACCAAAAGCGGCGGCATCCGTTGAAGCAGTGCCGTTAGCAAGACCGGTAATTTTGTTAGCGCCCATTGCAACGTTGGCAGCAGCAGCTCCCCACTTGTCAAGGCTGACCTGTGAAGTGTCTACTAAGTGGTCTGCACCGTTGGCCGTTACCATGTACCACTGGCCACCAGCATTGTTAATAAATGTGTAAGCACCATTAACTGATACCGTGTAGGTGGTTACTCCTGTACTGCTACCAAGTGGCACCATTGAGTTTGACGAAAAACCTAATGTCACCGGGACGGTAGAGTGGTTAATAAATGTCCAAGATGCACCGTCTTGCGGGCTGCTTGGAGCGGAAATTGTTTGCCCTGAGGTTGAACCCGTAAACAATGTTACTTCGTTGACTTTTGCGGTAGCGGTTGCTGAACGAGAAACAATGTGGTTCGATATGGTAGACCACCACGTTCCCGGCGAACCGGCGGCCGTGCAAACCCAAATGGTTGCTGTTTGGTCAACAACAAAGTCACCCACAGCAAAGGTGCCTGTAGTGGGTGCGCCGTTTGTAGTGCCGCCTACATAACGAGTAGCGGTGGTAGCGCCAGTCAGCCCAGATATTTTAACGTCGGGTACAATTAGTTCGCCGGTCATAGTGCTACCGGCTTTTTGAACTGCACCCGCAACAGTGGTGTTGGCAGAAATGATGCTGTTTACGTTTGTGGTCGAAGCAAGGGTTGGTGCAGTAGCAGTTGTGCCTGTACCACCAAGGTCACCGGCAAGCTGAACGCTACCTACAGCAGAGGTCGTGGCGTTAGAAGCACCAGCACCGGCAGGACCCTGTGGGCCCGTAGGACCAGTAGGGCCGGTTGCTCCGGTGGGTCCGGCTGGGCCAGTTGCACCAGTTGCTCCGGTGGCACCAGTAGCACCTTGAGGAACAGTGAAGTTAAATACAGCGGCTGAGCTTGTGCCAGAGTTAGTAACCGAAGCAGAAGTACCGGCGGCGCCAGTAGTTGTGGTTCCTACAGCAACGGTTGCAGCAGAACCAGCGGGTCCGGTTGCTCCGGTGGCCCCAGTTGAACCAGCGGGGCCGGTAGGTCCAGTGGGTCCGGCAGGTCCGGTCGGACCAGCAGGGCCAGTAGCCCCTGTGGAACCAGTAGCGCCGGTAGCACCAGTAGCACCTTGAGGAACAGTGAAGTTAAATACAGCGGCGGAAGAAGTCCCCGAGTTAGTAACGCTTGCTGATGTGCCAGCCGCGCCAGTCGTAGTTGTACCAACTGATACCGAAGCCGCTGAACCAGCGGCACCGGTAGCACCGGTAGCACCAGTCGCGCCGGTTGCACCAGTTGCTCCGGTAGGTCCGGCAGGGCCGGTAGGTCCAGCGGGCCCTTGGGGGCCAGTGGCTCCAGTGGCACCCTTGGTAAGAATTAGTGAGTCGTTGTAGGACCAGTAGGACTGTGCGTTAGCAGAGCCAACCGGGTAGGTAACACGAACGTAGTAGTCGATAGCGGCTGGTACTTCAAGCTGCCATTGACCGGGACCACCAAACTCGGTACCGGTGATTACTGGACCAGCTGCGGCGGTGTATCCAGCAGGAGGGGTGCTACCAGCGGCAGGTGGGGTGACGAATAGATTGTCGCCTGTGCTGGGGTCGGTTGCAAACCAAGCATCAACTTGGGCTCCGTTAAGGAACCCAGATGGACCTGCAACAACTCCTGAAAGAATAAAGGCCATTAGATTGTTTCGCCCTTGCTGACAGCGGCCTGTGCCTTGTCAAATCGTTCTCCAAGTTTGGCGTTGCCACCTAAACGCTGGCCAGTCTCAATTTCCCACTTGGAAGTGGCACGAGCCTCAAGTTCCGCCGAGCCCTTAACAGACTTAGGCTGAACACCATCTTTGCGAAGACGCTTGTAAGCGGCAACGTCGGCGTGGCTCTTCTTGGTTTCAAAATTAATTACACCCGCATTGGAGCGGGTAGGCGTTGCGGATGGGGCAAGAGAAACAGATTGAATCTTGCATCCAAAGCAATCAGGTGCGCAGTTCTCAGAAGGTATGTGCCTAGGCATTTGTAATCAAAGCTCCGTATCCAGCAGCGGTCAAAGCCGTTGCTTCCGCGTCCGTAACGTACGACTTCTCGAAGTACGTTTTGGTAATGTATGGGTTTTGTGCAACCGTGCTTACAGTTGGTTGCGGTGGGTTCTGAGAAAAGTCGATGTAGTAAGTAGTCGAGTAGGGTGAGGCTGGGTCGTAAGGGTTGTATGGGTATGGAATGTTGGTGTTGTTGTTTTCCGCAGTAGCGGTGTCTTGCACAAACGTCCCATCACTCAGCGCATACACGCCGACGTGACGAGGACGATTGTTGAAGTACCTGAACAAACGACGGGCTACGCCGGTCGTGTCGGGAAGGATAGGGGGGTTGTCAAAGACAACCGGTGGCGTGAAATACTTAGCCACGGTTATCCCTCTACTTCTTGTTAATTACAGGTAACCCTAGTTTTGCCGCAGCAACGGCATCGGTCGTTCCACGGCTACCGCTACCGGAGACGTTGTCTCCAACAGGTGCAGCCTGTCCAACAGGACGGGTGGTGCGCTCAAAGCCATTCATCATGTTCTGCTCAAGAAGCGTGGTAGGAGACATGTCCACTACAAAGGACACATCCTTAGCACGCATAGTGTCGGTTTGGTTATCCCGCATTAGTTGCTCCCGTGTACTTTGAAGCCTTCAACAATTGGAGCGTCGGCGTTTGAACCGTACTCAATCGTTGTAACTCCCATGATTTCTGGACGCATGTTCTTAGAACCACGTCCGGTGTTTTCTTCCATGCCACGGTTGGCAGGAGCATTTGACTCTTTAGCTGAAGAAGGGGTAGGGATGGTTCCGGTCTCAACGCTGTTGGTTGCCCGATTGCGGAGAAACTCGTCTCCAATTTGTTTGAATGATGCGCGTGATTCCATTATTTCCACCTAGGGTCGGTCATGTCACAGCAACCACAGTAACAAGGGTCTGATACTTCGCCCTTTACGGCCTTGGCATCATTAGCCGCGGCGCGAGATACTCGGTTACCAATTGGAGAACCCGGGTGGTTTGCGGCTTCAATGCCACGAACCTGTCCGAGTCCGGTAGGGATTGTCATTTCGATTCCTTATCGTATTGAATCTCAAGGGGTACAGGTACGCCATTGGCGTCCGTCAGGCGCCCACAGATGAGGCAGAACAACTCATCAAGAGTGAACTGCACATCAAAGCTGTGGCATACTGCGCACTGACGGGGCCAAGGCATACTTGTTACTAGCTATTAAGCCAGTGGGCTTCCGGTTTCACCGAGGTCAACTGCAGGGTTCACGCTGATAGCAGGTGAACCGTAGGTTGCGGTGATGTCTGAGCCAAGCAACGAAGCGGTCTCAAGGCGAGCAACTGACTGCTGACGGAAGATTCCGTAAGCACCAAGCCAGTACCAACCCAGAGGTACGAGACGACGCAGGCGGTCGGTGATTGGACCGGGGACCAAGTGCGGGTAAGCACCGTTTCCGTCAATCATCGAGTGAGTCTTAGCAAGCGACTGGCGACCAACAATGATGGTACCGTAGACGTTTGTTGAAGACGCACCAGCGCCAGCGAATACAGGAGCACGAGGGGTTTCAATCCAACGTACGCCTTCGAATGCGCCGAGCTCACCGGTCCAGATTTCACCCGGCTGAGCGTAGACGTGTGGTGCACGCCATCCCTGAATGTTGGAACCAGAGACAGTTTCGCCCTGAAGGTCCGCAACGAGGTCGGGGTGGATGTAACCAACGTAGTACCCACCGAAGGTAGGAACGTTCTGAGCACGCAGACGAGCACGGATGGCACGGATGTCCAAAGCGGAAATCGTGTTGGTTCCGGCTACAGCCGAACGAGTGGTAACGGAGCTGTTGAGTGACGTTGCGCCAAGACCCGAACCGTAGTAAACCTGTGAACCTGAGTCCAAAGCCTTACGGGCAATCGTGTCAAGTGAAACACCAGCGTTGTAACCAACGACGTTAGCAACAACAGGGTCAACGTCGATGAACGAGGTTCCACGCAGCTTGGCGGTGGTACCTACTGAAGCACCGTATTCCTGAAGGGTCAGGACTACCTGTGAATCAGTCATCGACTGAAGAGCCACGTCGGTTGTTTCGTCGGTTAGAGCCGTTGAAGCAATTGGCAAGTCGTTAACAATGGTAAAGGTTACAGAAGAACCCGGCATCGCCTGAGCGGTGGCCTGAACGTCTGCAGCTTGGTCGAAGTACAACTCAGGACGCAAGGCAAAGTAAGCCATGCGGTCATAAGCAGCCTGCGAGGTGTTGAAGTTGGTACTGAGGCCGGTGCCGGTACCTACATATGAGTCAGTCATTTTGACTGAGCTCCTTTCTTTTTAGTTGGAAAGGCTCAGTGCTAAATCTGCGAAGATTGGACGCCAACTCGTTGGCCGAGTTCGCCCTTTACGACCCTCATGACTTCTTCGACACTGGTGGCTGCGGAAATAGCAGCCATGTACTCCTGCTCTGCGTCTGGCATTGCGCCTACAGAACCGACAGTAGCACCTTGGGCCCGACGTTGGGCTTCAAGTTCAGCATCAAACGACGGCTCTTGAGCGACGGGAGTGGGTGCCTGAGTCTGACCAAGGATACCGTACTTCTCAGCTTCCGCTTGGATTGCTTCCAAAGAAGACTCTCCATCGTAAGCTTTGCGAAGCAAAGCGCCTGCGCCAGTGTCAGGAATACCAGCCTTTGAGAACAGAACCTCGCGGCGCTCCAACTCAAGTTGGGCTCGCACTGCTTCTAATTCCTTCTTGGCTTTTTCAGCCTCGCGCAGTTGACGCCGAATGTTCGGGTCTAAGCGGTCAGTCTGTTCCATCTCGTCATCAAATTCGTCGTATGCCATGTCTGGGTCTCTCCTGTAGATTACGCACTTTACCAGAGGTTAATAAAGCGGATATTTAATGAACTCTGTACACGCCTTGGGTCGTTCCCTCCCAAAGTGGAGTAAGTAGGTAGCTCGCCTATTCCGGTACATAGGGCCAAGTACTTACTTCAAAGATACCATTCCGTACCCTAAATGTTACGTCCTTGCACTACCAAGGCCAATAACTCCCTTGCTAGTTTCAAGGTATCCACCACCCTTTTCGAATGGGGCTACCTTGGCTTGCTCGGCTCTCATGACCCGGGTCTGGGCTTCGACTTGGTTGGTGCCTTGGAATCCGGCTACCTGTGCGCCAATAATGGTGTTGGCGTCGACGGTTGACTTGTTGGCACCCGGTGTAGTGCTGTTAAGGGCGCTGTCCTTAGAAGCGGCAAGTAGAGCGTTCTGAATGGAAGCCATGCTTTGGGTGCCCATACCTGATTGGCCCGAAGCGGCGCCAAGGTTGGCTCGGTCAGCCAGCTCAATCGTTCCCTCTCTGCTGAGACCCTGCAATCCAATTTCCCTAGAGTATCCAGCAAGGGTGGCCGCGGCTGTCTGCTGTTCCAACTTGGTAATGGAATTCTTGGGGTCGAGGTAGTAGTGGGCAAGGTCGTGGGTGTTGATACCGTAGTTGGCCAACTGTGCTTTAACCGCTGGGTCAGCATTTGCTGCAGCGGCGTAGCCTTGAATAACACGCTGGTTAAACTCAGCCGCAGATACGTTGCCTTTAACTAATGATGTAATTTCTGCAGTAGTTAAATTTGGCAAACCATATTGTTGAGCCGTTCCTTGAACAGATGCCATCCAAGTCATGTATTGCTGTTCGGTCATGTGTTCGGCACCCGGGATGTTTGGGTTGTTGTTTCGCTCAGTCAAGCCCGGGAAGGCTTGCTTGTACGCATCTGATTCACGAATTTGATTCAAAACCGCATCAGCATTTACAAGGCTGGGCGTGTTGGCATTTGTGATAATCATGCCCTTGACACGGTTGATAAGGTCCGTGTTGGTGTCAAGTCCCCATTGCTGGAGCGTGTTCATAACATTGTCGTACGCAGATACTTGCTGGTTAGCCGTTGCACCACTTAAAGCAGCAGCCGATGGACTGTTTGTTCCTCCACCGAAAAGCACTGCTTCTTTTGCTGGGTTATAAAGCGTGTCTGTAGAAAGAGAAACTTTTGTCCAGTCGCCGCCGACAGTTGAGTAGGTACGCAATGCATCAACATAGGCATTAACTGGAGCGTTACCGGTTGGAATCTTAAGAGCGGTTAAAAACGCGTTATAACCAGCTTTAAGTTGTGCGTCGGTTACGCCCGCCCGTTTAGCAACTTCGCTTCCGAGCAACATGTTTCTAATAGCCAGCAAACCAGATTCAAATCCCGAACCTGTGCTAATTGGCTTAACCATTCCACCCGAGGAATAAGTAATTGGCCTGTTTGCAAATAGCTTGGCTACGTTTGCTGGAACCCCATAAACACTTGTCAATACCTCTGCCGAAGGCATCTTCATATTGCCAATGCTTACTCCGGCATTGTCATTTTGACCAAGACCATACTTGGCCATTAATTGTTGTAAAGTCAATCCCATTATTTAGCTCCCTGTGGTGGGTTGGTAAACCCTTCCATAATGTGTTGAATGATTTGTTGTGCTGATTCTTTGGCAGCAGGTGTCTGGTCCCAGCCAAAACCGGGGTGCGTCTGCAGGTGTTGCTTCCATTGGTCAAGGCTCATAGGAGCAGGACGCATGGTTTCAGGGTCCATTGCTCCGGTAAGTGCGGCACTTGATTTGGGGTCGCCTACAAAATTTGGTTCAAATTGTTCGCCAAGAACTTGCTTGCCAACTTGACGATAAGGCTCCATAAGATGCGCGGTAGGGATACCGGACGCAATTTGTTTAGCCATAGTTGGGTACAAGCCTTCTGCGGTTTTCTTAACGTAATCTTGAAAAGCCGCAAACGATTTCTCGTCCATGTTTTCCGTTGCCTTTTTAAGCGAGCCCTCGCTCATTGGCACCATGTAATCTTGTACAAGTTGCTTGGCTTCTTTTGCAAAATCAACTTTTTCGGCTGGGGTTTTTTCTTCAGTTGGTTTTTCTGTTGGTTTAGTAGCCATAAATATCCTTAGAGTGTTGGGAATTTCATTAGAACTGACGTAATAAAGTATTGTTGATTAGCAAATTGAGGCATTGCGGCAATTGCCGTGCATTCGTTGTACCAAGCATCACGAGCCGCATAGTAATCCGAGTTGTCGCCACCGGCTTTGTACGCAGCCATTGCTTTAGCACGCTCTTCGTACAGCCCCATAAGCAGGATAAACTTTTCCTTATCCGCTTCAGAGATGATTCCCTTTGATGCTGGGCTGGACAACATTTCAGGCATTTGATTATAGACTTGGTAAGCGGTTGACTGCTTGCCAATGCTATTAAACGGACCGTCAGTTTGGAACCAGATTGGGTTGTCCATTTTGCCGTACATGTGTGCCAAATCTTGCAAGCGCCTTAAACCAGCACTGGTCAATTTTTGCGTCATTTTTCCGTCTGCGCCAGTCATGTCGTAAGCGTATTCTGGATTTGACATAACCATTGGCTTAATGAAGTTATAGTAAACGTCGTTACCCAAAGCAACACGAAGCGTGTTCAAATATTCTTTTGGAGCTTCGCGCTGACGCAATCTAAGCATCATCTCAAGTTGGTAGGCTTGTGGCGAATACTTTGATTGACGGCTAATTAACATTGCTGATGCATAGCCAAATTGTTTTACAAAATCTGGGTGGTTTTCTAACAACCCTACAGCTTGAACTACTTCTGGGAAGTTGCCCTGCGTTGACTGCGTGTGAGAACTTAAGTCAAGAATGTGAGTAGGATATCTGTTGGCGAATTCAGTCATTGCCTCCATGTAAGTAGGGTATTTAAGGTTGCCCTTGCTGTCCCGTTCCGTGGTAATTGCGTCATACCCTGATTGCTTTGAAAACTCGGCGTTCAAACTTAGAGCAAGAGGCGAGAAGAAGTTAAATACGGTTTTAACTAGCAACATCTGTTCGGCAACGGCTTTGGAAGTTTCCAAAAGATTTGTGTACCATTCAGGGTCCATACTCATTTTCTGACTAATAGCCATTGCGGTTATACCGTTAAGGTACATCGCCTTGTCTTTTTCGCTAACGCCAGTCCAGTCAACTTCTTTTTCGAGTTCAGCTCGTTGAATTGCCATAGCGTTGTCAAGAGCGTTGTTCATTACCTCGTTTGTAATTGAAGCAACGGTTCCGTTTTCAAGACCCATGTGACCAGCCAAAACTTGGTACATACCAGTAACGAAACTGTTAGGCATAACGTCGGTTGCAATAGAAGAGTTGTAGGCAACTTTGCCAAGAAACTCTGTCATTGCTTTGTTGTACAAAGCAGACTGCCCAAGACCAAAGTAGTCTCGAAGCACCTTGACTGGGATAGAAACAAGTGGCCCCCAAGCAGGTCGAGTCATTTCACCCAATACACCCGCTACGCCAGCCTCAGAGCCGGTAGGAACCATGGAACTAACTGAACCTGTACTACCCGTCAAACCAAACAACAGGTTAGAGAATCCCATAGCCGTTGGTGCACCAGTAAAAGGGGTGTTACCAATTTTTCCAATAAACTCACTACCCGGTATAAGAATACCGGGAATTGCGCCACTGTTTTGCTGAGTTCCAATGTAGTCAGTTACGGCCAAGCAAAGTTTCATGTACTTTTCAAACGCCGCTGGGTCATCGCCGAGCAGACGGAATGCACGGCGCCACGCTTGGTTCTTGGCAAAGTAGAACGGTGCGAGTACACGCATGTTCTCTTCAAAAACCGTCTTGTCTTTTGGATTGTGAACGAACTTCATCATGTTGACAGCGGCTCGTGATTCAGCAATTACTTCAGCTTGGAAGTCGTGAATAACTTTGTTGTCTACAAGGTGACGCAGAATCTCCATTTGCTTGTGATACTCAAGAACAAACAACGGGTCACGGACCATGTAGTTAATAATTGGTCCAAGAACTTTGTCGTGTCCGTAGTCGGATACTCGCTGGATTAATTGCTTCCATGAGCCCTTGCCTAGCCAGTCAGCATCACGAAAGCCTTGACCCGGCAAGTTACCCGGGGCTGAGTTACCCATTCTGCGTACAACTTCGGCTTGGTCAAAACCTGATTTAATGTCACCGCTAACCGCTTGGTCAATCAAATCATCGTGAAGAACCCATTGGCCCTTTGCACGTCCTGCAAATGTGTGAAATACGGCAAGTGCGGCTCGTTTGGCGTTGTCTTCTAATGCAGCATCTTTAAACCGTTCGGAGTTAGTTTTAGTTTCGCCGGGCTTCATAAAGAATGGGCCTTCGGTTCGCATGTTGTCACGGTCTGCTTGTGTCCATGCAGAAAGAGATACTTCTTCAAACACGCCATCAAGAGTCTTCAAACGAGACAATTCTTCTTTTGGAAGACTTTGGTAAGCTTTTTTGGCAGTGGGTATTAATTCTTCAATAATGGAATTTTTCCATTCGTTTGAACCATATACGCCTTCAAATTCATGGTCTGCGCTTAACAGGTCGTGTAAACGTTGTGCAATTGGCAAGTAAACGGGACCGTGATTAATACGAGTTAAGTTTTCACTTAGTACGTTTCCGTAACCACCTAAACCGTCGGCGCGGTTGTGACGACCAAAAAATTCAGTACGAAATACTTTTTGTTTAATTTCTTTTCCGCTGGGAGAAATAACGGTGGTTTGCTCTGGAACTCCGCCTGTGTGATTGTAGGGGTCAAATACCAAATCGTCACCACTGTGAACAGAACCGGGATGGGTGCTTTCAGGGTGGCGCAAAAGCAACGACGTTGTGTTTTCTACAAGGCGTTCGCGTTCTCCCGAAGGCATTGCATCAAGAATGCTCTTTTCAATACCCATAATGGCACCAGCGGTAATGTCGCGGGTAATTTGCCATGAGTGGCGAAGAAGGTTAGTCGTGCCCAATTTCCATGTAGAAGAATTGAACATTTGTTTTGTGTCTTTGGTAAGCGTTTTAAGGATTGTCTGTGTTAAATCAGCGGAGTCTTTAACAACGTTCTTGCTTGTTCGCGTAGCGCCTTCGACCAAGAAACTACCACCATGAACAAACTCGTGCTTAACCAACGAACGGGCTACGGCCGAATCAAAGAAATTAAATCCACCGGTGCGGAATGTGTTAAGAGCCGTTTCTGACACTCCAACGTGAAATGCCCACTTACCCGACAGCAGCGCAAGTGGCACAAAAACAAGGCTTAAAGTTTTGTTTAAATTATCTACCGTGTATTGAAAACCACTGCGCAAACCAGTTCGACTGTTGCGAGCATCGTTTAAAAGGTTCATGTAACGTTGACGTTGTGCTTCAGTGCTAACATCGCCGGGGCGAGCAGAGTTAGCTTTACGCTCTGCCCATTCACGCACTTGTGCATTTTTCATTGCTTCGGTGCTGTCAAAACCCATGTGCATACTTGCAAGGTAATCATGCAAAACGTACAAACGAGCAAGGTTGTTTACATGCCATTCCAAATCTGGAGCAGGCTGTAATGGACGATTAAGCAAACTTACTGCATCGGGGTTTGCTTCAATTAAAGCGTGTTCGTCAAGAATTGATTTTTCTTCGTCTACTTTTTTAAGAATAGTTTCATATTCTCTTTGTAAATAATCGTAAGCGGCTACTGCAGCGTCTTCTTTGTTCATTGTAAGATGAAAGCTTTTTAAAGTCATGTCAACAAGGTTTTGTTCGTAAACATACTTGCTACCAAACATGTTTCCGCTTTTTTTACCATAACCTAATTCGGTTACAATTGCGGATTTGGCGTCAACGTTGCGACGAATAGCGCCGATAATTCGAGAGTGTCGTCGAACGGTTAAAAGGCTTAGGTCCCGTGCGCCTGCAAGATTGCGAACTTGTTCTTCAGTAAGGCGTTCCCCAAAGTAATCGTGTGAAAATGGGGTTATTTCAATCATGATGTCACGGATGGCGTCAGCAATGTTATTTAGGTCGCGCGCGCGAGGAAGGTTTAATACGTTTAAATGCGTTGGGTCTGCACCCGCATTAAACGTTTTTCCCGCAATGTCGGACATTGTTTCAAAGTTTGTGCTACCGCTTGATGGGCTGCTTGGGAGATAGGAGGTGTTTTTGCTTCCACCGTCAAAACCACTAATGCGGTTTACTTCGTCCCAAATGTGGTCTTCAATTTGTTTTGAAATAGAACCAAGTTCTGCTTCTTTTAAACCCGATACTGTTCGACGCATAATAATGTGGTGCAAGCATTGACGGTAAGCATTGGTAAATGCTTCTGCATCTGGAGCGTTCATCAAGAAATCGCCCATTGCGCTTACAACAGCCTCAGGCATCATCGCATTGCGAGCCATGTCCATAATGGCTGGGATAGAACCAATGTCACCCGGAATAATTTTGTCTGTTTCCATTTGCTTAGAAAGCTCGCTCCAGTACATAGGGTTACGAGTTAACTGCCTGTAGCACCAGTTACGGAAAGTAGAGCGAATTCGTAATGATGGGTCGTTTTCGGCTTGGTAAATAGACGAGTCGTTTTTAATCTTGTAATCCGATGCCATTGCGTCGGCAACACTGTCAATCCATTTGTAGTCAGATGCAAGCACATCGCTAATATTTTTGGCAGGGTTTCCACCATCTTCCAAAATACGAATTGCCCTATCGCGAATAGCTGCTTTGGCCCACGAGTACATTCCCAACGTAGGGGCTTTGGCATTTAGCAACCCAAAACCATCAGCCAAATCTTTGTGAATTTGAACAACTTCTTCACGCGTTGTCGCTGCACCTAGTTTACGCAACGTGTCAACGCCGTAAGTATTGCGAAACCTGTCGGCAATTTCTGCAGCATTGTGCAGGGCCATAAATTCGTATGAGTTCGAAACACCCAATGCATATTGCGTTAATTCAATGTCATCTGCGGAATGAACGCCAAGGCCGCGGAAAAAAATCTCTAAATTTCCAATAACACGCCCGGGCTTTGAAAAAATACGAATAGCAGCAGAACTAATTTTTCGATTTTCGTTGCTAAGCATGATAGCTCGGCTAGCGCGACTATCGAGATTTTCGTTAAGTGAGCGAAGAGCGCCAGCCAAACGAGGCGAAAGTCCCTCTGCGCTGTGAGCAAGCTTCCAAACCTTACCAACGGCCCCTAGCGGGTCGGTGCCAAGGTATTTGGTGTATAGGTCCATAATGCCTGAACCCATGTCGTAGAACAAAGAACCCTTGTTAAGACCAAGCCATTCCATGGTTTGCTGACCAAGGTCGGTAGCATGTCCGTTGGCGTCGTAAACCGTTCCGCCACGGGTTTTTTCCCACAAGTCAGGGTTTTCTATTTTGGCTGCTTCTTGATTAAGAATGTACATTGCGTTAAGGCGAACGTTTGAAACGCTTGACCCAAGCCCGCGAGCAATTCGATACATTGGGCCTATTGGATTAACGCGTTCAAATACGGCAGACGCGGTATTACGAAGAAGACTCTTGTCAGCAAATTCTTTTGCCATTGCTACGGTTTCATTTGGAACTTCTTCACTAGCAAATTTTGCGCGTGCAGCAATACGGTCTACAGCTTGTGTAATTTTTTCTAATTCAGCAGGGCTAACATTTCCGCCCGCTTCTTTGTATCCTTGAACAATTGCTTGGTCTGCTGCTTCAGCTTCTGCAGAAATATCTGCTCCGGCGCTTCCCAAATCTGCTGGTACAGTTACGTCAAGAGCCGCGCCTTCAGTAGCAATAAGAGCCAAAATGGTTGGAGTTAAATGGCCCATTGCGTAAGCTACGCCTTTTTGTTTTGCCAACGATTCGTAATAAGCAATAACGTGCGCCATAAGCATAAACCCATTGTCTTTGCTGAATGGGTTAACTAAATTGGTTGTTGAGTTGGCCATGTTATTAATAGTGTTGTACAAATCTTTGTACCCATTTACACCTTTTAAACCCACAAGTTCTTCGCTGGATAATGCCGTGCGGTTAGTAACATTGTTTAAATATTCATTAATTGAAACTGTGCCATCCCAAGCGCCTTTATAAAGGCCCGTAAACATTTGGTCCGTTTTGTTTGGGTCAGCCCAAGCATTCCAATAATTGCTGGCAAGGTGACCTATGGTATGACCAACAGAATCAATGCTTGATGGTAAGCCTGTTACTTGGTTTGCTGTGTAACTCCACGCTTTGTGAAGACCGTTAACAATGCCGCCCCAAAATGAACCGGCAACTCCACCGCTATTCATCTTGGCATAAATACCTTTGGTTGCGTTGTCGTAAAGGCTTAAATATTTAAGTGCTTGTGTTGCGTTTTGAGGGTTAATGCGATTATTAGTAGCAAAAGCGTGAACAAGTGAAGGGTCTTTAAAAGCAGCGGGGTTGTCTTTGTACAAAACGTGCAGGTTCTTTTGTACCTGTGATGGCTCGTTAACAAATGCGTTTGCAGCTTCAACTTGAGGAATATTAACGCCAGCACGGCCTACTGGTTGAAACGTAGTGTTATCAGCCATTAAAGTCCAAAGGCTCGGGCGGTAGCAGCAATGTCATACGTTGCCGACGTTGCGTGAGGGTCACGAGATAAGTTTTTAAATACACCAGTAAGCATGCTAGTAGGCGGTCCGCTCATAATTTCAGAACCGGGACCGGGTCCAATGTCAATACCCGCAGTAATGGGTTCGTTAGGACGTTCAGTTGCACCGGTGTAAGGTAGCGAACCGGGGGTAATGGATGGACGTGTAGGGGCAGGTTGTGCCATTTGAGGTACGACGTTAGGTGCTTGAGCCATTGGTACGGTTTGCTGTGCACGCTCTTGCGCTGCAGCCTTGCCATACTCTTGATTAGGGACGGTGCTAATGGGTTGATTTAAATCAGTACGGTTTCCGTACGCAGTACCCGGTGTCCCTTGGCGTGCTCCGCCTCTACCTCGTGGCATTTATTATGCTCCCATTCCCGCTGGCATACTTGCAGGCATTCCTTGTGGCATTCCCTGTGGCATTCCACCGGGTGCGCCGCCTTGGCCGCCTAGTTGACTTAAGATTGATTGTAAATCTGGTTGACCTTGTGGTGCAAGTTGCTGTCCACCCATCATTGGGTTCTCAGGACCAACGCCCATACCGGGTTGCATTTCGGGTGATGGCGCCATTGGCTCTTGACCCGGCTGTGCAGGTTGCTGCATCTGTTGTGCTTGCTGAGCCTTGGCTGCTTGTTCCTGTTGCATCTCTTCGTGAATCTTAGCAACTGCTTCTTCAAGAGTTACATGTCGTTCAGCCTTAGCCTTAGCAATGCGAGCAATTGTTGATGGGTCAAGTGAACCCTGTGATGCTTGCTGCTCAAGTCCGGTTAGAAGTGCTTTGCGCAATCCTTCTATTTCGACAAGGTCAGCTTCGCGAGCCGGGTCTTCAATCGTTGGGTCCATGACTCGCGCCGTTTCGTTGGACATAAGGCCCATTCCAACACGCTGACCAATAGATACCACCATAGAGTCGATATCACTGCCCGGCATAGGGTATTTAACATACGAAAAGGACGTGTCAAAAGTTTCATTGGGGACGTAGTCTCCCTTGTCGGTTACAGTACCCTCGCCACTCATGACGAACATACTTGGCTTACTACCGTAGTATGCCTTCATAATCTTAACAGCTCGCATGTTTTCAAGTTCCATTGAGTTTTCAAAAATCTCTTGGTACTCTTGAAGCGGCATGTCAACGGCAGAAGACAGAACACTGGCACCACGACGAGCGGTGCGAATGTTGCTACCCGACTCCCCACCAAACTCAGCGGGAATACCAGCGGTCAGACGCTGGCTACGCTCAAGACGGTCAAGGGCCATAGCGGCATCCTGAGTCTGCTGTGGGTGGATAATCTGAATCTGTCCGTGGTCCAATACACCTCGAATACCCATCTTACCATCGGCCTCTTGGATAACACGGGGTGACGATGGGGAGTTACCGGCTGGTACAACCCACTCGTCGGGGAACACACCACGGAACACGGCAATGGTGTTCAACGCATCGAGCTTAGCCTCACGCAGGTACATACCCAGCATCTGGTCAAACTGACCCTGCAAGCGGTCAAGGGTAATACGTCCGGCAATAATAACTGGGCATACCTCGGCACGGTTTGGAATACGCTCAAGGATGACGTGAGCAGCAAGGCCACGTCCGCTCTCGGTTCCAAATGGGTTTGACTTGGGACGCTCTGCACCAACAGCAACAAGAACAGTCTCGGCGCCGTCAATGTATTCGAGAATTTCAAACATGTCCATTGGGCCTTTGTCGCCACGATACAACACGTTCATCTGTGCTGGGTAGTGGTCACGCAGCCATCCAAGAGGACGACGGTCGGAGAAGATACAGTCGATTGGCTCCATGTTGTCAGGGTCAATCATTGGCGATGGGAATGTCGACAATGGGTTGCGTACACGCCAGTGTGGGATGCGACGCTTGTCGTTAGGGTCAAGTGATACAGGAGAAAGAGATACGGCGCTCATACCATACGCAGTAAGGTGACGGGCACGGCGACGAATCTTTGTCTTCATCTTGTTCATCTCCCACCAACCCTTGTTGGCAAGGCGACGGTCGTGTGCACGGTTGTCGTGGAGTTGAATACCCGGGCGTAGTGATGGGTATTGAATGTCGGGCATAGTTGACGCAACACGCATAGCGAATTGGTCAATACCTTGTGCCAGCAGGTTAGGGATTGCGGGCTTCTCTAGTTCGTCAAGCTCAGGCAATGGAATAAGAACATCGCCGTTGTAGTGGTTACGGATTTCCTGCATACGCTGGAACATACCGCTACGCTGCATGCGACGGTCTTGGTACATTGAAACGATTTGGCCAGAAGCCTTGTCGTTATCTGGGGAGAGTGACATTCATTACCTCAAGGGGTTTAAGTTTGCTTGCTTGACCCAGTTGGGGCGCCAAGAGCGAACAGCGATAGATTTAGGTATGTGGATATTAGGGATGTTCCATTCAAAAAACCATTCGGCCATTACGCAGTCATCCGTACGTCCGTGCGGGTAGCGGGTAACCTCGTCGATGAGTTTCATCGCTCGAACCTTACCCTCACCTTTACCCATCAATCTTACCCTACCAAATCGCCAATGTTGAGAAATGGTCGTAACACCGTAATTGGGGTCTGCTTTATTGGTGTTGGTTGAGTGAGGGATTACTTCCACTCCGCGAAGCTGTCGCCAGCGTTTAAAGTGTTCATATTGCAACATAAACCGCTGAGCGGCGTTTTGCTCAATAATCCAAGTCTGGATTGGAAAACCTACACTTTCAGACAAGTGTTGCCAGTCTTCCATAATTCCGGTGTAGCGCCCTTCGTTGTAATTGTATTCAAGGAACTCTGGCGCTTCCATCTTCTGACGGATGTGGTCAACTAAGAATCGTTGCTCCGACTCTGGGTGGTAGACCCAGCACTGAATTGACCAATACTGCGTCGGTGAAGGGTCGGCGGTAGCCACCACAAGACAATCGCTGGGGTTGAGTCCAGCTGGAAGTTGCCAGCGGTCTCGGTCGTGGTCGATGCACCCGGGGGAGTCACCGTGACCGTACACCCACTCATTACGCACAAGAACCTCGTCAAGCGCCAAGTCTTGCTGCTGATAAACAACGGCAAACCTTTCTCCGCGGTTGGACATGAGATTAGATACTTCTCGCCAAGGAAGCCTGCGAGGGTCAAGGAGGCACCCTTCCGGATAAGCAGGTGCAGATTTTTTATGCGTATGGTCGGGTTCACATTTTTCCTCGTAGTGTGCTTTGTACAACAAGTGTTTGTACTTTTTGTTTTTGCGAAGGCTCTCTATTTCTTCTTCGGAAAGTTCGTCTTCCTCATCATCAAACGGCTGAATCATGTCCAGCGCAAATCGATACAGGTCATCCGGCGCAAGCCTCTGACCAATCAACGCAAGCATGCCTGCAGGTTCTAGGCGGGTCTCCGCGACATCTTGGTACCAGTCTTCCATCGCCTCGCGCTGCTCCGCCGAACGAACCTTGCGAGGGTCAACAAGGTCGTCCCAAAAGCAGCCATCAAAACGGCCACCAATAAAACCAGAGTCCATACCATAAGCCGATAAGGTTGGCTCTTTTTCAGAGATTGCCCCAGCTTCTTCAGGCTGTTGTACAATGAATGCTTCTTTGGTCCAGAGTTCTTTTTCAAGTGGTTTAAATCTTCCAAAATCTAGGGCTAGGGTTGATTCAGCATCAACCGCTTGGCCACGGGCTTTAAGCATGTCATCCGCTACTTCGGGGATAACACGTTCGAGTGAACGACGCACACGCATTAAGTTGCGTTGCGCTAGGGACATAGTCGCCGAACCGGTCAACAAACGGACCGAACGGTTGCGACAAATAATCCAACAAGTAATGTCGTGGAGCAGGGTGGTCTTACCGGAACCCGGTGGCATGTTCATAACCACATATTCTTTGTCCGGGGACTCTAGGAGCTCGACCAGCGCCTCTCCTGCTTCTTCCTGCCACGGGGTTGAGATGCGACCAAAATACCGGCGCCGGAAATAAGCAAAATCTTCTAGGGCCAACTTAGCCTCATCCGAAAGGTCGTCGTACTTCTTCGGACCTTCCAATTTGTTTTGTGCTTTAGCCTCGCGATAATCACGGGCAGAACTGTCTAAGCCCTCATCAGCGGTCAAAGCCTTAGCTGCCTTCTCTATACGATAAGCAGTCGCCTCCGAGATACGGGCCTTTTGTGCGCTCTGGGCAATAGAGAAACCTGCGCCTCTAGCCTCAAAATATTTCTTTCGTTGAGATTGGTTAATCGCCATTAACTGTTAAGTGCTTCGCTTAGCAAGCCCCTAATTCTGTAAGCAGATACTTCTCTATCACCAATAGTAAAGATGCCACCGAGGCCGTCCTTGTAGTCACGAACTGCAACTACAAGGACGTAATCCTCAACGGCGGGCATTTCCCAAGGAGCGTCTGAACCGAGCTCCCGATTAATTCTTTCGAGAAACAGAGGAATGTTTTTTTCAATCCACATTCCGAGCGATTGCTCAATCTGTTCCCCGTGTTGCATTATGCTGCTGGAGTGGTTGGCGCAGCTGGTGCGGCTGGCGTTGCTGCAGCGACTACTGAGGCAGCGTGTGCGGCCATAGCAATGTTTGCCTCAATGGACTGCTTACCGGCAAGGTGTACAACCTGAATGCCTGCGGCCACGAGAACGCATAGTGACGTTACAAGACCCTGCACGAATGGAGGGATAGTAAAGCCGGGGTGGATAAGTGCGAGGGCAGCGCCAGCACCCGAGAGTACTGAGGCTACATGTGCAGCAATGTTTTTTGTCATACGTTCAGTATAACAAAAGACCCCCCGGAGTTATGTCCGAGGGGCTCTTTTGCTGGAGGTGATGAATGAACAGGTAGGGGACTGTCCGATTCCAGTATACACGATAAATGGCGGAAGTCAAAAAAATTTCAAAAAATTCGCACCAAGGTGCAAACTAGTCAGAATACTTCTTGCCGGAAATTTCTTGAAGGTCTTTCAGTTGGGCAGCCAAAGTTGTGTAGCTCACCCACAGAGGGTCTCTAAGGCTTTGTAGGTGGAGTGTTTGTCGCTCTAGTTCTTTAAGTTCGAGCCAGATTCGGTCAAGTTCGTTTATGAGCTTTTTGGCAATGGCGTCGTAGTTCATTCCCATTCCTCGGCGTCAAATAGGAATTCCTCAATGTCGGCAATTTTTTCCCATGGGATAGTGACGCTTAAGGGTGCGGTGTTGAAGTTTTGGCCGAGGGAGGTGATAACCAGCCCGTCGGTATTTGCCGTGACTTTAAGCCGCGGGTTTTCGAGGATGTCAATGTCCATGCCTTAAGCATAGCACAAAGCCCCTTGGCAGGGAACCAAGGGGCCAATGCTCTAAGTTTCAAGCGGTTGAGGCACACAGATGTGTTTTCGGGTTTTGTCCCTAGTACCAACTTGGTACACACACACTATACACGCTATGAAATATCAAGTCAAGCTTTTTTGGACTTTTTCTTTTTGATTTCGACTATGCGTTTAATGGCGTATTTTTGATTAGCGTCAGCAACGGTCTTTTCGCCGTGCTTGTTTTTGGGTTGGCCGCAGCCACAGGTTGAGCACATGTCCCCATGATACCACACCCTTTATTCGTGAATTAATTCACATAGTGGTTACGATGCATGGGTTGATTTTAGGCATCAATGGTGTATAGTGGGTACAGCACCGTTGGCAGTGCTCGTGCGTGAAAGTCGCCCCGGAGTGTGAGTCATGTAAATACTCGCCGGAGTTCCCCGGTTAGAGCGGGATTGGGTCGGCCACGCGCCTACAACTTAGCTTTGTGGGTGAATCGTTCAATGAATCAACTTCAGCATCGGACAAGCCTCGTGGCCATAACGGGTGGATTGTTACTTACGTTTTTTGTAGGGTTGGTGAAGTGGGGGATGTTGTAACTAAGTCGTTGTGGTTGACAGGTCGTGATAGTGCTTTTGAGAGGAAAACACACGAGTACGGTTAGCCACTCCTAACTTCAGTTTTTACGCCGTCCTAGCTCACTCTGGAGAGAATGACAGTTTTCTGTAACTGGGATACACATTACTATTTGAGGCACCCGCCTCGGCACACTCCCAGTCAGAGACTGGAGGATGCCGGTCGTTCGCCTCAACGCGGCCCACACCCCCGCACCCCACCCAAGATAACTGACATACCATTCGGTATGCCCACTTATCAGCAGGCTTCGACCTGTTTTGAGAGGGAATGAGAGCAAAGCAACAGGGGAACCTGACAGATGGGCTTTGCCTCTATTCAACCCTCTCAAACCAGAAGCCTGCCAACAGCCAGCCAACCTGCCACCGGCAGGTCGCTACCTGTTGCGCTTGCAGCGTGCTTCTCAATCGCCGTACGGCTAGGTGGCTTACGTCTCCTGTTCACTCGCCCCAAGTCCCACGGCTGTCCAGCCCACCTTTGGTGGTCAGTGCCGCACCCCAGTCCCTACGCCCAGCGTGTGTCCGCACAAATCTCTCGATACCAATCCGTAGACTGCTCATTATTTTTTCCTTTCCGTGTGCCACCTGAGAGGTTGTAGACGCAGTCAGCAAGCGATTGCGGTCACCGTGTGACCCCCCACAGGGCGTGCGTGAAATCGCGTAGTCGCGAATTTCGGTTCCAATGGGCAATGGCGGCGTTTGAATTAAACAAAGAAACCACACTGTTCATCGGTCAGATTTTAGAAGCACAAACCACACCCAAAGCCCGTTGGCGCCTCGCTCGAACCACCCTCCGTTTGGTAAGTTCACCCATACGCTCATTGGCAAATGTGGGATTGGCCAACCACTCGTAGCGGTTCAGAACTGCGAGTTCTTAACCATTTGGCTCGTGGAGTTTTGGGCACCCAAGGCCGTCAGGCGCTGGCCCTAATCTCTCCGTCAATTCCGCCGTGCGCCTGCTATTCAGCACACTAGTCGAAACACCGCTCCGCTTTGGTTGAGGTAGCAGGGCTGATTAAGAACAGGGGCCCCTGCAGCTTGCTGATGCAAGCCGCCACCCCATTACAAACACAGCCGGGAACCTGCTACCACACCAATATTCCGACTGGCCGTGTGCTGGCAGTCACACAACGTGAATTGCCTTAAGGAGAGATTATGACCAGCTTTGAACCTGACGACCTCGCGCGCGACTCAAAACTCACGCCGAGCCAAATGATTGAAGAACTCATCATGCAGTTCTTCCCTACAGCCACGGTGGTTGAGACCCAATCCGGCACATTGTGCACAATTTGCGAATGGGAGGAACTTACAATCAACGGAGAATGGTTCCCCGGCGAGGACGACTCAACGGACTATTTTGTGTGCGGCTTCTGCTTCGCTAAAATCTGCCCCGAAGATGAACAGGTGGATTTCTAATGTTTGAATTCAAAAACGCCTCCATTAAGCCTCATTGGAACTACGAAATATTCTGCGACTACTGCGACGATTTCTACGCACCCCAAATGTGGGAAGTCTACTACGTTGACGGGGAATGCGCAATCGCTTGCCCAGACTGCGTCTACAACCTCATCACAACAGCACACTAATTAGAAAGGAGAAAATAATGAGCAGATATTACTACGGATTTACTCGTCGAGAGATTCGCGCTATGCGCCGCACACGCATTGGTCGTTTGTGGTTCTGGATTTGGTACGGCAACTAGCCCTACCGACCCTAAAGGGTCACAGTCTCCAGCCGTGGCCCTTTTTTGTTGCTCGTTCACCTCCAACACGCATAAACGACTCGCCTTCGGCTCACCTAACTGCATACGCTCACTATCGTTCGCTATGTACGTTCGTTAACACTCACTTGCTACGCTCACATTCGTTCGCTACCTCGCTTCGCTCAAACAAACGCTCGTGCTACGCACTCGCTGGCACCGCTCGCATTCGCTCGCTCACACCCTCAAACGCCGGGCGGCTTATACAAGCTCGCTTCGCTCGCACACGCTCGTTAACACTCGCTGGTCCTCAGGCCGGACAGGCCGCAAACTCACTTCGTTCGTACTCTCGCCTTCGGCTCGCATAACCTCGCTTCGCTCGATACGCTCACTTCGCTCGCTAGTCCTCAGGCCGGACAGGCCGCAAATTCGCCTTCGGCTCATACAAACAGCCAGCCAACCTGCTACCAGCAGGTCGTCTAACTGTTACGCCTGCAGCGAGCTATGGGGAGAGCCCCAAACCCCCTTATGTTGGGAGAGCCCAAACCCCCTAACTGGGACTTTGTCCCAGACCCTAGCCCTCGGGCCGGGCGGCCATACGTTCACTCACCTCTCCCGGTGCTCAAGTAAATCAAGACCGCTCCAGCGCCACACTGCTATTTAACGCATTTGCAAGCAAATGCGCTCGCAGTGGGGACAAAAATCTTCAAATCATCCA
>Ga0208497_1000110_pt1 | contig 43976 bp, 62 predicted proteins | sample CryBogCBE25Aug07_FD_184555 | JGI IMG/M metagenome (GOLD analysis project Ga0208497, IMG submission 184555) | Freshwater microbial communities from Crystal Bog, Wisconsin, USA - CBE25Aug07 (SPAdes) | ecosystem: Environmental > Aquatic > Freshwater > Lake | place: Crystal Bog, Wisconsin, USA...
CCTTAGCCCCTAGCTTATAGCTTATAGCTAATAGCTAGCCTATGACAATTTGACCCATTCTTGTTTTACATAACGTACGTTATACGCCAAAAGCTAACAGCTATTAGCTAGGGGCTTATAGCTAGGGGCTTGCGTGGCTATATCGCCCGCTAAGCCTTATTCTATATGCCGCCGCTTTTTTGCCATATAAAATCGAAAAAGGGGGTCATTAAAATAGGTGGGTACGATGATGGGGTTTTTTATTCTAGAAAATATGCAAAAAAGTGTTTTGCAAAAGCCGAAAAAATTTTTGTAATTTTTAAAACTAAGTTAGTAGCCACTAACTATTAGCCCAAAACTGTCATATATAGGGTAAACCCTAATAACTTGCATATTTAAGGGTTTATGCTAATATCGGGCTATCGTCAATCTTAGGAGGTAATCATGGAGCGTTTTACACCAGATCCCCTATTTTATTCAATTGACCATAAAACCGACAAAATTGAAGCTACCGAAGAAGAGATTGCCAACATCTATGATGCTGCCTATCGCGGTCTTGCCGGTGACGCACTAGCTATCGCTGCTGGCTTTTTGCCCGTAGACTTCAATCGTCTTTGCCAATTTGACCCAAAAGCTGCCGAAGCGGTTATTTATGGTCGCGCTAAAAATCACGCAGATGTAAGCGGTTCCTTAATGAGAAACGCTCTCAATGGCGACACCAAAGCGGCAACGACAGTGCTTACTCACTTACATGGTTGGAAACCTGCCAAGCCAGAAGCTGATAGCTCCAATGAATTACGCATTGTCATTGAGAACACGTTACCAGACCCCACCTCCGAGCAGAAAGCTATTAGCTAATGGCTAATACCCGACGGGTTACACTTCCAGTTTTACATTCAGGGCAACATGCCCTGTTTTTACAGCAACAACGCCTAAATGCGGTTAGGTGCGGGCGACGCTGGGGCAAAACACGCTTTTTGGAATGGCTTGCAGCTAGGGGCGCGGGTAACGGGCAATCCGTCGGCATCTTCGCGCCCGAGCACAAACAGCTTGCCGAGCCGTGGGATCACCTGCGCGATATGCTTGACCCGATAATCAAAAGCGCCAACCGCAATGACGGTACCATCAAGTTACTGAGTGGCGGCAAGATTGACTTCTGGACGCTCAATGACAATGAACTAGCAGGTCGCGGGCGCGAGTACAACTTGGTGCTGATTGATGAAGCCGGGTTTACCAAGTCACCGCAAATGAAAGACGAGATTTGGTTCAAGTCCATCAAGCCGACGATGTTGACAACCCGCGGAGTATCGTGGGTGTTCTCTACCCCGAATGGTTTAGACCCGGACAACTTTTTCTACGCAGCCTGTCAGGAGCCAGACCTTGGATTTAGTTCGTTCCATGCGCCTACTAGTACAAACCCTTACGTTCCGCTTGACGAACTTGAGCGCGAACGCGAGCGTAACCATCCGATGGTATTCCAACAAGAGTTTTTGGCGGAGTTCGTCGATTGGTCTAATATTGCGCTGTTCGGAGCTGACAAACTATTAGTTGAGGGTTTACCCGTACAGTACCCAACCAACTGCGATACGGTGTACGCCATACTGGATACCGCGGTCAAAGGCGGTAAACAACATGACGGCACGGCTGTGGTGTTCTTCGCACTCAACGAGTTCGGGGTTCCGCTCACTATCCTCGATTGGGACGTCGTTCAGATTGATGGCGGATTGCTCGAGCATTGGATTCCCAGTGTGTTCTCACGGCTAGAAGAGTTAGCTAGGGGCTGTGGGGCAAGATACGGTAGCGCGGGCGTGTTCGCCGAAGATACTGCTACTGGCTCAATCTTATTGCAACAAGCTGCCAACCGCGGTTGGGCAATGCGCCCGATTGATAGCAAGTTGGTACAAGCGGGCAAGGACGAGCGAGCCGTTAGCGTGTCAGGTTACTACCATCAAGAAAAACTCAAGATTAGCGAGTATGCGTTCAACAAAACCGTGGCATTTAAGGGTGCAACACGAAATCACTTGCTGACACAACTCGCTTCCTTTAGACTAGGGGATCCAGAAGCCCACAAGAGAAGTGACGATCTGTTAGATGCAACCATCTATGGAATTGCGCTTGGATTAGGTAACAAACTCGGATTCTAGTGGTATGATGGGCAATATATTTTTGGGAATAATCTATGTCTGACGTGACTATATCAAATACCGGTTTACCTTCCCCACTAATGGACTTTTTGCAATCCGAAGCAATTGAGCCGGGTAGTCCAGCAGGTTATCAGACTTGTAAAGCCATTTTTGAGTACCACCCGCTAGCTGCTAAGATTATTGAAAAACCCATCGTATTAGCTTTATCAAAACCACGTTTAATTGCGATGGATGTACACCCAAAAGAAATGTTAATTAAAGCGTTTCATGAAGAGTGGAATAATTTAGATGCGACTAATCTTATCCGTGACGTAACCTTTCTTAAACGTGTATATGGTGTAGCCGCAATTGTTTATGGCGCCGAAGGTATTCCAACTGACCAAGAGATTGATCCTTGGAAGTTGCCCGATTTGAATTTGTACTTTAATAAACTTGACCCGTTAAACCTTGCTGGCTCAACCGTCACCAACCAAAACCCCAACGCGCCAGACTTCCAAAAGCCGCTATCTTACATTACGGCTGCGGGTCAACCTTATCATCCAAGTCGTAGTTGTATCGTGTTTAACAATACGCCGATTTATTTAAGCTTCCAGCCATCCGGTTTTGGTTTTACAGGTCGTTCAGTATTTCAGCGCGCCCTGTATCCCTTGAAATCATTCGTTCAGTCTATGGTCACTGACGATTTGGTCACTTTCAAAGCGGGTCTGCTGGTTATCAAACAAAAGCAATCCGGCTCTATTGTTAATCGTTTGATGCAAACAGCCGCTGGTATTAAGCGTAGCTACTTGCAACAAGGTACCACCGGTAACGTCTTATCAATTGATATTGATGAGGACATCGAGTCTATCGACTTAAACAATACCGACACCGCGATGACAACTGCGCGTGATAACATCATCGCCAACATCGCGGCAGCTACTGATGTGCCAGCCATTCTCTTAAAAGATGAAGCTCTAGCTAATAGCTTTGCAGAAGGCAGCCAAGACGCAATTGCAATTGCTCAGTATGTCACAGGGTTACGCAACGATATGCGAACTTTGTTTGAATTTTTTGACAAAATCGTAATGCACCGCGCATGGAACAAACAATTTTTTGAAGCAATTCAAAATAAATATCCCGAAATGTATGCTGGCAAAACGTATGAGCAAGCGTTCTACGAATGGAAAGATGCGTTTACCCCAAGTTGGGATTCTATGATTGAGGAAACTCCAAGCGAATTAGTTAAAACAGACGAAGTTAAACTTAAAGGTATGACTGAAGTACTTCGTACTCTTTTACCTGTAATTGACCCACAAAACAGAGCTAACTTAATTCAATGGGCGCAAGACAATCTGTCTGAAATGCCAGAAATGTTTAAATCGAATATGCAATTGGATATGGAACAAATTGCCGAATATGAGCCACCTGAGCCACTAACCGCCCCTACTGCCCCGCCACACGCTAAGGACTAAACCGTGACTTTCTACGAAGTCCTTACGCAAGCGGTCAACTATTACATCACATATGGCTTTGAGAACGAAGCTAGGCTCAAATATTGGATGGAAGAGCTTAGAAATGCGGCTGTAAAATCATTAATTACACCTGAAAAGCTGCAAAAAGAATTAGAGCGCTCTCTAAAGGGTGCTTTTGATCGTTTAGTAACCAAAGGCGGGTTAGTAAACAAGGATGTTAGCCGCTTCACCGTGGCTAAATTGACGCCCAAAATGCGCGCCGAATTAGATCGCCGCATCGTAGCAAGCGTTAATTTAATCAAATTTAATCGTGAAGAATCGATCAGCAATACCTTAAGACGTTTTGCTGGTTGGGCTACCTCGATTCCGCCCGGCGGAAATAAAGACGTCAAACGTCAAGAAGAGAAAAAACACATTAAAAAAGAGCTTGGGATGTTGCCGTTTAAAGAACGCCGCGTCATTATTGACCAAACTCACAAGCTAATAGCTAATATCAACGAGATCGTAGCTGTCGATAGTGGTGCTATTGCAGCGCAATGGCATAGTAATTGGCGTCAAGCAAACTATGATTATCGTGAAGATCACCGCGAATTAGATGAAAAAATATTTTTAATACGCGGTAGTTGGGCTGTAAAAGATGGTTATGTAAAGTCAAAAAACGGATATACTAACGATGTAGTCGCGCCCGGCGAAGCGGTTTATTGTCGGTGCAGGTATAAATATTTATACCGGGTGAGTCAACTGCCCGACGAAATGATTACCCAAAAAGGTAAAGAAGCGTTACAATCCAAGAAAATTTATTAGGGTTTTAACCTATGCCATTTCAGTCGGAAAACCAACGAAAAGCGATGTACGCTGCTGCGGCAGGTAAATCCAATATTGGTATTCCAAAATCAGTAGGTGAAAAATTCATTAAGCATAAAGATGACGGCGAAGCCGAAAATCTGGAATGGTTAAACGAACTTCTGTTAAAAGAAATGGAAGTAAGTGCATTAAAAGAGGATTCTTTGGTATCTGCGCCTGTTCTTTTGGCGCCTACAGAGTTTGAAACTGATAGCAATATTGTGGTTCGCAAAGGTGAATTAAGCCACGAATTACGCAAATTGCAAATTAAAGATATTGGCGAAAAGCTATATCAAGTCGCTCAACATGTCAAAGCCATGAAACAAGACGACGATTGCGACGAAAAAGTAGTCCCCCGCTTTGGTGTTGAAGATTCTGAGGCTTGGCAGACTAAAGAAGGCAAAAACAAAAATGGCGGTTTAAATGAAAAAGGTCGTGAGTCCTATAACAAGGAACATGGCGCTCATTTAAAAGCTCCGCAACCTGAAGGTGGCTCTCGTAAAGCGTCTTTCTGCGCTCGCATGAAAGGCATGAAAGCCAAATTAACGTCCGAAAAAACCGCGCACGATCCTAATTCACGGATTAATAAATCCTTACAAAAGTGGAAATGCGATGCTGATGAAGCACAAAGCCATTTAGAAGAAATGTGCGACGCTTTGATTGAATATGCGGAAGCTATTCCTGATAGTGATCCATGCTGGGAAGGTTATACCCAGTACGGCATGAAAGAAAAAGACGGCAAAAGCGTACCAAATTGCGTACCAGACGCCGAAAATGAAGCAATTGAACAAAATGCTCAATTAGTTCCAGAGCCACCAAAAGAAGTAAAACCTGAAGATAATATGGGCGGTGCTCAAGGTAGAGCTGCTGGCATTATGTTTATTACCCCAAACGAAGAAGTTTTAATGATTCGTAGAGGTATGGGTGGTGGCGATTATCCCGGTACTTGGTGCATTCCCGGCGGACATCAAAAAGGCGATGAAACTCTTGAAGAATGCGCTCGCCGTGAATGTTTAGAAGAAACCGGCATTGACTACAAAGGCAAGCTAGAAGTTCTTTATGATGATGGACAATTCTGCTATTACGTTGCCCACAATTTTCCTAAAGAAGAAGTAAAACTCAATTACGAATCTTCTGGATCAGATTGGTGCAGCCCAACAGTGCCACCAATGCCGTTACATCCGGGTTTAGAAAATGCGTTCAAAATCGCTATGGCTAAGACCGAAACCGATGTAGCCAAGTTAATTGCCGAAGGTTTATTAGCTAGCCCACAGATGTATGCCAACATTGCTTTGTTAGCAATTCGTATCACAGGTACTGGTTTAGCATTTCGTTCAAGCATTGGTGAACACGTTTGGCGTGATCCATCACTTTATTTGAATGAACAATTTTTAGAGCGTTGCAATGGATTGATGGTGATTATGGATCATCCCGAAACCCAAGTATTGACAACCGAAGAGTTTAAAAATCGTGCAGTTGGTTCCGTTTTGTTACCTTACATTAAAGGTGATGAAGTCTGGGGTATTGCAAAAATCTATGACCAAGATGCGATTTCAGAAATTTTGGAAGGCGAAGTATCGACTTCCCCAGCAGTTGTTTTTGACCAAACTGCTGGTAACATTACACTTACAACCGAGAATGGCGAGCCACTCTTGATTGAGGGTGTGCCATTTCTGCTGGATCACATAGCAATCGTTACGAAAGCTAGGGGTTCAAAGGGAGTATGGGACAAAGGCGGCGACGCTGCTGGAGTTTTATTAACTAACAATGAGGTGTCTGAAAATGACTGAAAATAAGATTGAGCCAAAGGCAGATGCCCAAGGCGATAAATTAGATGCCATTATGTCTTTATTGGGAAAAACAATGTCCCGTTTAGATGAAATGGAAAAAAACCTTCCTGCGCCACCACTAGTAACTGCGGCTGATAAAAAAGCTAAAGCGAAAAAAGATGACGATATGGAAGCATGCGACGACGATGAAGAAGAAGAAGCTAAGAAAGATGACGATGAGTCTGAAGCCAAAGCTAAGAAATTCATGATGCGTAAAGCTAAGAAGGACGCAGAGGGATCTGATCCTAAAGAGCACGGCAAAGCTGGTGAAATCAAGCCAGACGACGAAGGCGAAATGGAACATCCGGGTCACATGGAGTTCAAAAAAGACGACGACGAAGAAGATGACCGTAAAGATGACGACGAAGAAGCAGCTAAAAAAGATGACGAAGAAGCCGCATACGCTGATTGTCAAGCTAAAGCTGATTCTGTCTACTCAGCTTTTGGCAAATCTGCATCACGTCCATTGCAAGGCGAAAGCTTAATGGCTTATCGCAAGCGCATGCTCCGTGGTTTGCAAGCTCATAGCGACGAAATGAAAAACGTAAACATCAACAAGATTGCTGACGAAGCAATGTTGCAAATCGTTGAAAAACGTGTTTATGCTGACGCTCTTGCTGCTTCCCGTGGAACTGGCGCAATCGCAAAAGGTCAATTGATCGCGTTGCACAAGAAAGACCAAGCTGGTCGTACCATCACTGAGTACCGTGGTGATATGGAAGCATGGTTAGGTGACTTCAAGCTCCCAACTCATCGGGTCGTGAAGTTTAATACTGAAAATGTTAAGCGATAAGGAATAAGCCATGACCGCACAAATTTCTCTACAACCAATGGTAACAACCAACGCTGCTGGCTTATTTAATGTCAACTCCGCCGGTTTTACACAAGGTGATGCACTCGACGATCCAGCAGTTAAATTCTGGTTGGCTGGTGGTGTTCTTTCAACTTCTGCTACTTCTCCTTTATGGGGCGGAGTTCCAATTGCTGAATTGATCCCAACTGCACAATCAGGTGTTTACTCTGGTGATACACAACCCGGTACTGACACATTAGGCTCTACCATTATCCAAGCAACTACTGTAGCTGCTCCTACTGGTATTTCCGTGTTTAACCAAGCTTTCCAAGGTATCACAACCCCACAAAGCACAGCACCGTTGTATTCTCCCGGCATGTCTGTAAACTTCTACCGTTTCGGTTCAGGCGCTCGTATTCCACTGCCTTGCGATGCTTCTATCGTAGCTTTGGCTGGTAGCTCCATTACTGAAACTGTGTATTGGGATACAACAAACCTTCGTTTAACAACAACAGCAACGAGCAACTTTGCAGTACCTTGCAAAATCTTGCGTATTAGCACTTCTGGTAACAAAATTGTTAACTACAATTCTGGTACTGGCAATGCTAACTGGTCTAACACCATCGTTGGTGGCTCATCTGCTGCTCCTGTAGCAGTTGTTCTAATCTAAGAAAGGAATAGATCATGTCAGGTTTTGCACCTTCATATGTAACAGTAAATCCACACTTCATGATGCCTGAGCTGATTATGCAGTACAGCTTGGCTTCTGGTGCGTTTACAACTCTGGCAACAGAGAACCCAATGCCACGCTTAGGCGAGGCTGACCTTTATGTTTACGCTAAAAAGGTTCAGTTGACGACTCAAGTATCTGCTAACCAATCGACTGCTAACCAGTTGCCAAGCGCATCTGTTATTCCTTCGATGATTAGTACTGCTACTTATCGTCTGCAAACCCGCGCTCAGTATGACAACTTCGATGAAGCTGCTACTGGTGCTTGGGGTTATGCACTCCCAGAAGCTCTCCGTTTAGCTGCTCGTCAAGGTATCGCTCAACAGTTGCGTAACGCTCTTCTCTACGGCTATAACCCAGCCAACGGCGAAGGCTTGCTCAATACTGCTGGCGCTACTCGCATCAACTTAGGTGCAGACAGCAACGGTAACACTGGCTACAGCACATGGGATTCTGGTCAATTAGCTCAGTTCTTGCTAAATGCAATCGGTAACTTAAAAACTACTACATTGCAAATTGGTCAACCTTTGCGCTTGGTATTCCTTGCTCCACAGCGTTTCATTCAACAGATCAGCTACGGCGGCATCGTGTCCTTGACACAATTCCAACGCATCGGCGCTGGTGTTGAAACTGCTGCTGGCTTGGTTGAAACCGTAGCTCAGTGGGCAGGTGGTGACGATGTAAGCTTTGCTGCTGATGACACACTCACCGGTCAAGGTTACGGCGGTACTGACGCAATCATCTTGATTGCTCCAGAACTCAAGATCCCTAAAGCAAACGCTCGCATCAACACCAACGTATTTGCTGAATTGACACCAAATACAACTGCAACATCTTTGATGCTCTGCGACGTGGCTGCACCTACAGAGATTCCTACTCCATTGCCAGACGGTGGTATTACTACCCTCTACACAATGCGTAGCACCTCTGGTTGGGGTATCCGTCCAGAAGGCATGACGATTATTTCGGCTGCCTACTAAAATCCTGCGTGAGGATTTAACCACCCTTCGGGGTGGTTTTTTGTTAATATGTAAAAACTCTAGTGATGCAGAGTTTATTTTTATGGGTCAGGCGGGTTTCTCAAAAAGAAACCGCATCATCGTCTGACCCACCCTTTCGGGAGAAGTAAAATGGAATTATTTATCGCAAATTGCAGTAAACAGGACTTTTTATTCACTTACATGTTGCCTGAAAACATTAGACCGTTTTCACACAAAATCCGTGCTGGCGCACAAATTAAACTGACTCAAAGCCAGCCCGAAGTGGATACCATCATTAAACAACACGAACTGTATGGAATGATGGAAGTAACTAAAGTTAAAAAAGGCTTTGGCGGCTTATGCTATCGCATCGGAAAACCAATCAATGTAGAAGCGATTGAAGCCGGTATTAGCCAATCTGACCAAGAAAATATTGACCGCGCTCAAGAAGCTCGTAGTATTACTGCCGCAGCTCAAGATCAAATTATCTCTATGAAAGCACAAGAAATGGGGATCAAACAAAAAGGCGGTATTGAGTTTGAAATTACGGAAGATAAAAAGAACGCAGCCGATCAGGGCGAAAAGTTTGACCAACGAATTGAAGTGATTCACGAAGGTGAAATACCAAAAGGACGTGGCAGACCAAGAAAAGGATAATAAATAGCCCCCTTGCGGGGCTTTTTCATTTAGAATATAGAAAATCTTTCTAGGATGGTTCTATGGCTGATCCAATTGTTTCGCCACCCTCGTTAAATGGCTTTATTGCGTGGGCGCAAGCCGTCATGGGTATACCCACCACAGCAATGTCACCAGACGACCCGGGCTGGAATTATGCGTATGTATTAGCGTTGGACATCGTTCCAACCGATTTTGCGTCGGTTGTACCTGATATTTATACGTTAACAGTCTATAACTGGGCTGGAAGTCAACTTTTACAGTTTCAACAAGACTATCCCGGTCAAAACTATTTCACTACTTTACGCGCTCAATTTGGCATTAATAACTTTATTGCCGGTGTAGTCACATCTGCGGGCGATGTAAGTACGAATGAAGCGCTTGCCGTAGGTCATGGATTGCGTGATCTTAGCTTATTGGATTTACAACGCATTACAGACCCATACGGGCGCGTGGCGCTATCTTACATGCAACAACTTGGCACACTTTGGGGTCTAAGCTAATGAAGCTTCATTTAGGCGTTATAGAAGTGCCTGAAATTGAAGGCACTACTTATACCGTAGGACAAGACCTTGAAAAAAGATACGGTCTTTTTTCGATGTTTTATAACGCTCATCAACAAGATATTGCTAATTTGATTGCTAAAGATGCTGCAATCGGCATGGAAATGATTGAAAAAGGGATGCCTGTATCTGTAAAATCTGTTTTTGCAGTTAGCGGAGAAACAATTACCGATAAAATGCACAACTTTTTGACTAGTCAAGAAATAGAACGCGTAGCGGGAAGATACGGCGAAGAAGGTATTCCAACCAAAGCCGCATTAGAAGGTATTAACACTCGCACCGCAAGCGGAAAAGCGCCTAAAAGAGTACGAAAAGGTCAAAAGTTTCAAAAAGTCGTCACAGGCGTTCGCCGTCCATCTTTCATTGATACCGGCATTTTTGAGCGTTCTTTAAAAGGATGGATTGAATAATGGCATCCGCAGTCGAAGCCGCAGGAGCAAAACCGCAACTTGGCGCTGGATTAGCCCAAGGCGTAGAAACCATATCTAATTATGAAGAGGTTACGTTTACTCTTTATGTAAAACTAGTATTGCCTTTAGACGGCTATGTTTTTTGGGTAAATGCCAGTCTTTTGACTGACTCTGCTCTTTATAACGCATCGCAATATAACAAACTGCTTTATAACAATTACCCAAATGGAATACCCCCAAAGCAAATTACGGCTAAAGGTTCCTTCCATGTGCATCAAGATATGCACCAGTTGGCGGATAGAACAACCGTTTACAACCATATTATTTTCACCTCTTTACAGCCTATACAAGATTTCAATTTGACTAACCCTCAATTCTTGTACATTGCGAATTACCAAGGCTTTAAATACGCATTTAGTCGCAGGGAAAATTGGTATAAACAGGCTGATTTATACCACTACCGCGGCGACGCACTGTATTCAATTATGAATACACAGGTCATCGATTCCATGACGGGATTCGATACCACTAGCGTAATCGTATCCAACAGCCTTCCAATTTGGCTTGGATTAAACCAGTTTTTCCCTATGTATCCGTCATATTTGGTGGAACAAAACCTACCTCCAGTGTACGCTTCGGTAGATATAGATCCACGGCAAACCACCGCATTGCAAGATTTCCCGTTGTTAGACCCTGATTCTAACCCCTATCAATTAGTTAAAGATACCGTAAAAATCGAGCTTTTCGGGGTCAGAAATCACGATGCGTTAAATTTTGTTAACTACATATTGGATTACAGCCGAAATACAGGAAATATCGGTTTAATGAATATGCCAGTAATGCAAGACGAAAAAGTCACTCAACCCGAATTAACCGTAATTGCCCAAAAGAAAACGATTACTTTTGAAGTCAGTTATTTTCAAACTACGGTAAATAATATTGCAAGACAATTAATTGAACATGCGTTTATTAATCTTACAGGTGTACCTTTTCCAGTTTAAAATTAAGTAGTAATATGTTGTTATCTCAATCAAGTGTATAAAAGGAGTCGCAAATGGCAATCGTTACCAACCCAACCGTTCAAAATGGTGCTCTATTAACAGCCCAAGGTCAAAAAACATTTTTCAACATCACTGCCGATACTTTAGTAAAAGCGACTGCTGGTCGTATTGCTAAGGTTAGCGTTTTAGTTGCTGGCTCTGTTGCCGGCTCTGTAAACGACGCTGCAACCATCGGCGCCGCTGCAACTGCAAACGAAATTGCAGTAATCCCAAACACTGTTGGCGTTTATAACATTGACTTCCCTGTTTCTAATGGCATCGTCATTAAAGCTGGTACAGGCAATACTATCGCTGTTAGTTACATTTAATTAGGGGGCAACTATGCCAAATATTGTAAACGTAGTTGTCACCCAACAGGTGGCAAGTGCGCCTAACACGCTGCAACAAACAGGCGCATTTGTTTCCCAAGGGGGTACAACTTTAGCGGCTGGATCAACACAATTGTTGACTCAGCTTTCAGATTTGACTTCTATTCTTAGAACTTCAAATGCGATCGCTTCTGCTTCTTGGGCTACTGGAACAGTTACTTTAACAACTACAACAGCGCACAATATTCCTACCGGTGACACTATTCAAGGTGTTATTGCTGGAATCACTGTAAGCGGAAGCCTTGTTAACGGTTATAACGGTACTTTCGCAGTAACTTCTACTGGCGCAAATACTTTGACTTATGCTGTTGCAAGTAACCCCGGAACTGCAGTAACAACTTCCGCTTTCTTTACTGTTGAAGATGTGTCTGAGTTAGTAGCAATGACTACTACATTCTTTTCACAAGGATCAACAGTTCCAGTATATGTATTGGAATTAGGTATTGATACTGTAGCAAACGGCGTAACTGCTTTAGAAGCTTATATTGCTAATCCAACTATTAAGTTTTATAGCTATTTATTGCCTAAAGCATGGGATGTTACCGCAGCTCAAACAATGGCAAAACAATACACAGGCACAACTGCTTCTGTATATTTCTATGTATCGTCAACTCTTGCTACTTATAGCGGCTGGGCTGGAATTAAATCAGCTCTTGTAACGCTACCGAGTCCATCAGCTCCTTCAACAGAATTTAGCGCTGCAGCTATTTTCTGGGCTTCTTTGGCTTACAACCCAAGTACAAGTAACTTAGCGCATCCATTTGAATACACCTATGTATACGCTGTAACTCCTTATGTTTTAACCAATACTCAACAAACAACTTTGTTGGCTGCTGGTGTTAACTGGATTGGAACAGGCGCACAAGGTGGAATTAGCAATACGCTGATTATTGGCGGTACTTATATGGACTTAAACCCATTTAATTACTGGTATTGCGTAGATTGGCTTGCTATTAATGTTTCCCAAGCTTTAGCTGCGGCAATCATTAATGGTTCTAATCTACCTACAAATCCTTTGTACTATAACCAAGCTGGTATCAATACCTTGCAAAAGGTAGCCCAAGCAACAGTTAATAATGGTATTTCGTTTGGATTAATCCTATCTCCTGCAACAGTTCAAGCTGTTCCGTTTACTACTTATGTAGCACAACATCCGGGAGATTATGCAACTGGTACTTACAATGGTTTAAGCCTGACATTTGTTCCATTGCGTGGATTTAGCTCCATTACTATTTACTTAACTGCATCTAACATTCCAGTTTAAGGAGAATAAATAATGGCAAATCCGCAAATTCAACAAGGTACATTAAATCGGCTACTAGCCAGCGTAGTCTATGCCAACTTCACTAATCTGAATGTGACATCAGGCTATCTGGCTAGAGAAGCAATTAGCCTAGCTTTTGATGGTGATACTTCCCTGCTTATTGGCACTTTAACTGGTGCTGTAACAAGCCCAGAGCCATATATTTATGGAACTGTCACCATGCACTTGCTAAGAACTCAGGCTCTTGGTAATGCTTATAAGACACAAATTGAAACCAACACTACTTTAGGATCTGTAACTGTTTACCCAGATACTCAAGTTTTGTCACCATTTCAATTAAATAACTGTGTTTTGATGAGTGTTCAAGAAACTGCTTTTGATGGCACACAAGCTGGTTTAGTAGTTCGCTTGCGTGGTGTATACAACATTAACTCAACTTTATATGCCTAAGAAAGGGTAAAAATTGAAAATTGATCGTAATCTGTCCCTTGTGATGCAGGTGCAGACTGAGAAAAATGGTTTAGTTCACATTCATTCCACATCTATCAGTCGATCTGTATTTGAACAATTTTATCTAGAACTAGGAAAAGTGTTTAGTCAATGTTTTGATAGTATTAACCAAGCACATTTAGCTTTATCTGCACCCCAGTTAGCCTATCCTGCTTTGAAATCAATTTCTCAAAAGGCAGGCAACTGGGATGGTGCAGGCGGTGTTAAATTTGGATTAGTTAATGAAATTATTAGATTAACTAATGTATTAGTAAGCACAGAAAAAGGATGGGAAACACTTCCTTTTGATGTTGCAGTAAAAAAAGAAGTTTTAAATGAGGATGAAGAAGCTGAAGCATTAAGCTCTCTAATTTTTTTTACAGCAATCTCCAAGGTTGCACCGAAAGACTTGAAAAATTCTTTCTTGGAGATGGCAGGTGCATTGCGAAATTGGGAACTTACATTCTCGGATTGTACGGAGTACACGAATGGTTTGCCGATATTGACCAAGAAAGAATCTACTGGCAAGAAGGCAAAGGAATCATCCATAGTGTCCTAGACTATATTACTTACATAAATTTTGGCGAGTTTATGAAAGAAATAGGTTTTAAATGGGAAGATGCTTCAGAATATCGCCAAAGGTATTTAATTAGGGCTATTAAATCTAAGACTTTGTTTTAATTACTAGGAATATGACATGACAATAAAATCAGTAATTGAAATAGATGTCTTAGACGAAAAATTTAAAGCATTTCAAGCCGCTTTTGATAAATACAAAAAGTCTGTTGATGAACAATCCAAAAAATGGAAAGAAGTTAATAAGACTTTAGAGGAAGCAGAAAAACGCCAAAAAGCTTTTAATAAAGCACTTCAAAATGGTGGGCAAGCTCTTAAAGGGGCTGTTGGATATACAGCTTCTATTGCTTCCAATATGGCTTCTGCGGCTATGTCTGCTGCTAAATGGCTTACCTATAGTGCTATTGGCGGTGGATTTGGTCTTGGTGGATTAGCTTCTGGAGCAAGCAATCTTCGTAGAGAAGCTACAGGTCTTGGAGTTAATACTTCACAATTAAGAGCCGCAAGAACTTATGGTGAGCCTTATCTTGGCGGTATTGAAGGAGTAATGGCTAATATCCAAAGACTACAAACAACCCTTACAGAACAATACAAAATTGGTGTATTAGGCGGTAGTTTAGGAAAAAATGCTTTTCAAAATCTTCCTGATATTCTTAATAAAGCTAGAGAAGCTGTTAAAGCCGCTGGTGGGAACATTGATGTAGCAAGGGCAATGACACCGGGTTTACAAGATGTCATGAATGAAGAACAGTTACAAACTGTTGGAAACATGACCCCAGAGGAATTTGCAAGATTAATTTCTTCTTTAAAAACAGGTGCTAATAACTTTGCTATAGATGAAGCAAAATATGAATCTTTTAGACAATTTTGGGTAAGTCTTAAAGAAGCTGGAAATATCATTGAAAATTCTTTAATCAGGAATTTAGATACTTTAACTCCACAATTAAAGCAATTGGCTAGAACTATTGCTGACACTATTGATAATTTGCTTAATAGCGAACAGTTTGCTGAAGCAATGAAAACTATCAATGAAGGAATTAAAGATTTTGGCAAATATCTTGCTTCAGGTGAAGCTAAAGAAGATATGAAAACTTTTGGTGAAGCTTTAAAAATTCTAGCAAAAGCAATTGTAGGAACTGCTGAATTTTTAGGCTTAATACCAGATAAATCATTGAAAGACCAGCCTACAGGATGGAACTGGTTTGGAGCCGCAAAAGATGCTGGATTTTCTGGAAAAGTTTCATCTAACCAACAAGGTATTCCAATTGACCAAAGCATAAGCAATAAAATTCAAGCAATTAATAATTCTGTTTCTTTAAAAGGTGTAGATCCTAAATTAGCATCAGCTATTCAAGCCGCTGGATTAACAGCAATTAGTGGCTATCGTTCCAAAGAATATGCAATGTCGCAAGGAATTTGGCATGAAGGATCACACCATACAGTTTTAAATCAAGAAGGATATGCCACAGCAGTAGATGTTTCTACTGCCAGTTTAAATGCTTTAAGAGCTAAATATAAATCTGAAGAAGAATTTAACAGAGCTACTGGTTTATATGCTCCATATAGCAAAGATCCTAAAGAGAGAAATCATCTTGAATTATTTAATCCTAATAAAACAGATATCTATGTAAATACTGGCGATGGCGTAAGCCAAAAAGCTGCAACAATGGCTGGAACACAAAGGTAATTATGACTTCTTTAGCTCAAACAACTTTCTCTGCCGCATTTGAAATAGCTCCTATATGGCTTGTAGGCGGTCTTGCTGATTATTTGGGTGGTTATGCTCCAGTAACATTATTGACTGAAATGATGGATATTCCGGGCATTGAAAATGGGGAATTTTTTGCTCATTACAAGCCATTACCGGGTGGTTCATTGGCTAAATGGAAAATAGCTGAATATCCTTTTGCTAATTTTGCAACAGCCGCAAATGCTGTAGTTCAAGAACCTTTAGACATAAGTATGTTAATGGTTTGCCCTGCTCAAACAGGTGGTGGTTTAATTATTAAACAAGCCATTTTGACTGCTTTACAGTTTGGTATTCAACAGCACATTTCTACAGGTGGAACTTTTACAGTTTTAACTCCTGCTTTTACTTATGCAAACTGTTTATTAACTGGTATTAGAGATATATCTCCACCGGGAGATAAACAAGTTCAATATATGTATCAATGGGATTTTACTCAACCATTGATTACTTCATCACAATCTCAGTCTGTTTTGGGAACTTTGATGAATAAAGTATCTAATGGATTGCCAACTACAGCTACTTGGACACAAGCTCCTACGGCACAAATACCAAACAATTTATGACTACTTTAGTTAAATTTAATCCTTCTGTTTATGCAAATTTTCAATTTAATCCAACTTTAGATGGAGTAAATTATGTAGCTATTGTTACTTGGAATTTGTATAGCAGTAGATATTACATTAACATTTATAACAATAATGGTACTTTAGTTGTTACCAATCCTGTTGTGGCATCACCAGATGATTTCAACATTAATCTAGTATTTGGGTATTTTCAAACATCAACATTAGTCTACAGAAATAGTAGCAATAATTTTGAGATTAGCCCATGAGATTTTATGACATTACTATTGCTCCACCATTAGCTGATTCAAATAGATTTACAGCATTTAGTTATAGCTCACAATCTGGTTTAGGATCAGATAATTATTCATCTTTAAGAGTAGATTTAGACATTTTTCAAAATGCTTATCATCAATACGCATCAAATGGATATGTCAAAGTTTGGGGTGTAGATTTAAAACAATTAAGCAATATTGCCAATTTAAACCCTACTATTTCTACAGATGGTAGAACTGTTCAACTTTGTCAAATTTATGTTCAAATTGGAATGTCTAAGGGTTTACCCTATGCTAATCCTAGACAGCGTGGAATTGTTTTACAAGGATCAATTCTTCAAGCTTTTGCAAATTGGCAAGGAACAGAAGTTTGTTTAGATTTAGTAATTGTGCCGGGATATGTAGATCCAAATTCACTTAGAAATATTACTTTTAATTGGAAAAAAGGAACAGAGTTAACTGATGCAGTAAAACAATCCTTGCAAAATGCTTATCCAGCTACGCCTGTAAACGGATCATTTAGTTCTGGATTGATATATACGGAAGATACTATTGCACAAAATTTTGATTTATTAAGCTTATCATCCAAAGTAAATCAAGTAAGTAGAACTATTAAAAAAGACCCAAATTACACAGGAGCAATTATTACTTCTAATGCAGAAGGGTTTTTCTTAACAGATTCTGGTATTACCCCAAAAGCTACCAAACAAATTGCTTTTACAGATGTAATTGGTAATTTAACTTGGCTTGGAATCAACACTATTTCCACAAAAGTAGTAATGAGAGGGGATCTCAATATCGGAGATTACATTTCTTTTCAATCAGGAATACCAGTTTTAAATATTGTTAACAATAATTCTCAATATAGAAATAGAATTTCGTTCAATGGAACATTTTTTATTACCAAATTACATCATGTTGGAAGTAGCAGATCCCCAGATGGTAATGCTTGGGTAACAATTATTGAAGCAATTATTCCCGGAACACCTATAAATCAGATATGAGTGCTGAACAAAAAACGCCTTTTGCGGTATCAATATCAAATCTTATCCAAGGAAAAATGGATGAAAACCAACAATCTTTTGGTTTTCAGCTTCCTTGCAGAGTTATTGCTGTAAATGGTTCTATTGTTACAGTTAACTTTGAAATTGATACAGGCGGAGAATTTACTTTCCCACCAGTAACTTGTCCTATTGCTCAAAGCACCTATGTAAGACTGCCTGTACAGGTAGGTGACTTTGGTTTGTGTATAGCCGCAGATGCAAGACTAGGGGGAATTACAGGACTTGGTAAGGGGTTAGCACCATTAGGACTTCCTTTTAACCTTGGTGCGCTTGTTTACCTGCCTATTGGCAATATAAACTGGTCATCAGTAGATCCTAATGCAGTCAATATTAATGCTCCCAATGGAGTAGTTCTTAGAGATACCAATAACAATTGCACAGTTACATTGACCCCTTCTGGAGTGACTGTAGCTATTGGAAGCACTAGTCTTGTAGTAGATAACACAGGAGTAACAGTTAATGGCAAATTTACAGTTAACGGAGATGTTGCAACAACTGGTGCTTTAACTAATAATGGCAAAAGTGTTGGTAGCACTCATAAACATTCAGGTGTTCAATCAGGCACAAGTAATACAGGAAATCCAGTATGAGAACTTATGGCGTAGATCCCAATACCCAAAAATGGGTAGAGGTTCAAGAAACCAGTTATGTATGGCTGGCTACTTTGGCTCAAACTTTAAGGTTAAATCAAGGGGAAAGCCCTTTTTATGCCAATTATGGAATACCAGCACAAAATTCTGTAAATACACAAATTCCACCAGATTTGGCTGTTAATAGAACCCAGACACAATTTGCTCCATATTTTGCTAGTTTGACAGTTTTAAAACAACAAAATACAGTCAACCCAACTTATAATGTTAATGCTGTATTCCAGAATGGAACAATTATTTCTACAACGGTGGCAAGCTAATGGCACAAATTACTACTGCTGGAGCAATACCAGCTTCACCAACAGATCTTCGTGATGCTGAAATAGCAGCGGCAACAGCTTTAGCTCCGGGCTTAACAACTAATTTACCCGGTAGTCTTGTAGAAGATATGGCTTCCACAGCCGCTGGTGCTGTGGTGATTCAAGATCAGGCTTTTGTAGACTTGGTTAATTCTATTAGCCCTGCAACTGCTAACCCTTCAATTCTTTATCAATTGGGGCAAGTCTATGGCGTACAACAAGGTCAAGGTTCTAACACTTCTGTTTATGTCGTTTTTAGCGGGCTTGCTGGGTTTGTTATTCCTGTTGGATTTACTGTTTCTGATGGCACTTACCAATATACCGTTCAGGATGGTGGAATTATTGCAACTTCTGGGCAAAGCTCCCCACTTTACTGTTTGGCGACTGTAGCCGGTTCTTGGGCTATTCCTGCCGGTACAGTTACTCAAATCATTACTTCTGTACCAGCAGGATTTACCCTAACTTGTACTAACCCAAATGCAGGTTTACCCGGATTAACAGCACAAACTATTGCTTCTTATCAAGCTCAAGTTATTCAAGCTGGAATGGTCACAGCGCAAGGAGTTCCAGCTTTTATTAAAACTCAGCTTCAAAAAGTATCAGGTGTGCAACCAAGACTTATATCTGTCCGTTTGGTAGCTACAAATCAATGGGAAATTATTTGCGGCGGCGGAGATCCTTACGCTGTTGCAAACGCTATTTTTAACAGTGTTCCAGATATATCCAATTTAGTAGGATCAACTTTAGCAATTACAAGTATTACTACCGCCGCAAACGGTGTAGTAACGACAGACTTAAATCACGGTTTTTCTACAGGTCAAGTCATTACGATTGCAAGCGTAAGCCCAACATTTTTTAATGGCAGCTATACCATCACTGTTTTAACTGAAAATACTTTTGAATTAAATGTAGCTACCACAGGTCATACTTATGTTAGCGGCGGCGTTGTAACACCTAATCTGCGTAATATTACAGTTTCTGTTAATGACTATCCCGATACTTACAACATTATTTTTGTAAATCCGCCATCTCAAACAGTCAATGTAACCATTACTTGGAATACAATTTCTACCAATTTGGTATCAGCAACTGCAATAGCGTCTTTAGCCGCCCCAGCTATTGCTAATTACATCAATAGTATTTCTGTTGGACAGCCAATTAACACTTTTGAGTTACAAGAAGCTTTTCAAATAGCCGTAGCTTCTATTTTGCCGGTAAATCAGATTTCTAAAATTAACTATGTAGTCGCAATTAACGGTATTGATACAGCGCCAGTAAGTGGAGAGCTATTAATTTATGGTGATCCAGAAAGCTATTTTTCTACAAATACAAGCTTAATTACTGTGGTTCAAGGCTAATATGTTAACCCAAGTACTACCCGCTTATCTCTATCAACAATATACGCAAGACCCGTATAGTGAAGATTTACAAGCGTTTTTTACAGCATATAACAATACATCTCAACAATATCTTGATAATACAAATGCTTTAGAACTGCCTATTTATACTGTTCAAAGCTATCCTTTATTGGATTGGACAGCTACATCTATATACGGGATGCCTAGACCTACTTTAAGTACCCCTGTTGAATTTTCCACTTTGGGCGTATATGACACTGTTCCATATAACACTACAGCATATAGTCAAGATATTGAAAGCTCCCCAAATAGTTATTATGAAGTTACAGACGATGACTATAAACGAATTTTGACTTGGAATTTCTATAAAGGGGATGGGTTTCAATACACCACTCAATGGCTAAAAAGACGAGTAACACGTTTTCTTTATGGTGTAAATGGAACAGATATACCTGATATAGCGGATATTTATAATGTCAGCGTTACTTATGGAAGCGCAAATGCCATAACAATTACAATTCCAAATTTAGCTATATCGCCAATTTTTAATGCCGCAATTCAGTCAGGTATATTAAATTTACCGTTTCAATACACCTACACAATTGTGTACTGATTCGATACAATAACAATATTATTCAAAAGGGTTTTTATGACTATTCAGCTTTTTGCAAATAACGCTAAAACTACCCTAGCATCGCCAATCAATGCAACCCAAACTACCATTACAGTAGCCCCCGGAACTGGCGCATTATTCCCTAATCCGACTACTGGGCAAGCTTTTAAAGTAACTTTAGTTAGCGCAACTTCCTCAAGCACTTATGAAATTTGCCTTTGCACCGCTCGATCCGGCGATACTTTAACAGTAGTTCGCGCGCAAGAAGGTACTTCAGGCACACCGTTTGTTTTGAACGATATTGTAGGAAACTATGATACTGCCGGAGTCATGGCGGATTTAGTGCAATCTGAACAATTGCAGGCTAGAACATACACTTATGCTGCTGGTGGCGGTACTGCCAATGCTTTGACCGGCACTTTAACTTCTAATTTAACCAGTCTTTCTGACGGCTTTGCATTTACTTTAAGCTCAACTGCACCAAATACTGGCGCAGCTACATTAGTATTAACCCTAGGTTCTACCATTTTAAGTTCAGCACCAATCGTTAAAGGTAACAATATCCCGTTATCAGCGAATGACATCCCCGGCGCTAACTACCCATGTAATTTTGAATGGAATGCAACCTATGGTGCGTATGTATTAACCAATCCAGCATCGGGAAATATTGTTCAAGTGGTCAGTGCAGTAATCACTGCTAGCACAACTACTACTTCTACAAGCTTTGTAAATACAGCAGTTACAGCAACCATAACGCCAAAATATGCTACCAGCAAAATTTTGATTATGGTTTCTGCTTCACAAGCCAATTACAACTATACCAATGAAATGGATACCCAATTAGTTAGAAATGGCTCTACAGTAGTGGCTGGTAGTTATCGTATTTATGAATCGTTTTTTCCTCAAGGCGCAGGCGACAATACTTGGGGATCACACTCCATTCAAGTAGTTGATACACCTAATACAACGAGCGCTGTTACTTACACTATGCAAGTAAAAAATCAAGTATTTAATGGTGGTTATGTCGAATATGGCTCAAACGATACAAATGCTTCTAGCATAATTTTGATGGAGATTTTGTAATGATTACGCCAACAATTGCTCAAGCTATTTTAAATTTAGCGCCAACAGCGGAATTTGCTGTGCAAGGGACTTATCCTGACTATACAGTTGAATGGATTAACCCAACAAAAGCGCCAGTAACTACAGCTCAAATCAATGCTGAATATGAAATATTGGTAGCCAATGTACCTTTGGAAGAATGTAAAAATCAAGCAAGCGCATTGTTATACGCTACTGATTGGACAACTATTCCTGACATTACAAACCCAGAAAATACTCCGCATTTATTAAACCAAAACGATTTTTTGGTATATAGAAATACAGTTCGTGCTTTAGCTGTTAATCCAATTGCTAACCCTGTATTCCCAACACAACCCACTGCTCAATGGAGTTCTTAATATGTACAACTATGGAAGCCCAATTACAGGCACATTAACAGGAACTACTGCAACAGTAGCTATTCCTATTTTAGTTTACCCTGCAACTATTGTTTTAAATTCTGCGGCTGGTGGTCGCACAATTCAGTTATCCGTGGATAATGGAAACACTTTTTATAGTGCTGTAACTCCAACTGGAACTGAAACAGGGCAAATCTACTATGTATTAACTTTCCCTGTAACAACAATTAAATTTACTGGCGCAGCAAACGACACATATAGTATTCTTTAAGAATATTGATTAAGGTTTACCATGACAATATTCTTATTTGCTAACCAAGCGCAAACTACGCTGGCATTACCAGTGTCCCCTACCGATACCACTATTTATGTGGCTAGCGGTACGGGAAAATATTTTCCGCAACCAACTGCAAATCAACAGTTTGCGTTAACTTTAGTTAACTCCACAAATAATTTAGTAAATGAGATTGTCTATGTAACTTCTGTTTCTGGAGATGCATTTACTGTAATTAGAGCGCAAGAAGGCACTATTGCTCAGTCATGGAAATTTGGTGATTTTGCTACAAATTTAGATACTGCCGGAACTATGGCTGCTATGGCGCAAATCTATGCGCTAAATAATGGCTACTATTCACCTGCATTTCAAAATATGTTTACGGTAACAGGTCAAGTAGATACTTTACCTATTAATCAAAATGATTTAGTAAATAAAGCGTATGCCGATGCACTAGCACAAGGCATGACAGCTAAGGCTGAATGTCAGGTAGCAACTATCCCCGCATCAAAAGGCGGCGGTAATATTACTTTATCAGGATTGCAAACTATTGATGGATACACTACTTTAGCTGGTGATCGAGTTTGCGTAAAAGATCAAAGTAACCCTGCTGAAAATGGCATTTATGTAGCCAATTCTAATGCTTGGACAAGAGCATTAGACATGAATGTTTGGAGTGAAGTTTCGGGTGCTTTTACTTTTATTGAGTATGGAACAATAAATCATGGCACTGGTTGGGTAGTTATTTCTACAGAAGCAGGAACAATTAATGTAACTCCTATTGTTTGGACACAATTTTCTGGCGTAGGCACTTCTGGGTATTCTGGCTATAGCGGTTATTCAGGTATTAGCGGATATTCGGGTTACAGTGGAATTTCAGGTTTTAGTGGATATTCTGGTTTTTCAGGATATTCAAGCTATTCTGGATTCTCAGGATTCTCAGGTTATAGCGGATTTAGTGGTCAGCAAGGTACATCCATTAATTTAAAAGGTTCTGTACCAACCCCTGCGGATTTACCATTAGTTGGCAATAAAGTTAATGATGCTTACATCGTAGATTCCGATGGGGATTTATATGTTTGGAATGGCACAAGCTGGTTTAACGCTGGTCAAATTGTAGGTTATTCAGGATACAGTGGATTCTCAGGCTTTTCGGGAACTTCTGGCTATTCAGGTTTTAGTGGCTATTCTAGTTACAGTGGATTCTCTGGTTATTCAGGAATTTCTGGATTTAGTGGTAAATCAGGATATTCTGGTTATTCAGGTATTAGTGGATACAGTGGCTCTGGTGTTTCTGGTTATTCTGGTTTTTCTGGCTATTCAGGGATCAGTGGCTTTTCAGGATTTAGTGGAATTTCGGGATACAGTGGCTTTTCAGGTATTAGTGGAGCTAGTGGTTATTCTGGAATTTCTGGCTATTCAGGACAGAGTGGTTACAGTGGAATATCAGGATTTAGTGGATATTCAGGCTCAGGTGTGTCTGGTTATTCTGGCTATAGTGGTATTTCAGGCTATTCAGGTCAAATAGGTACATCAGGATTTTCTGGATATTCTGGCTATTCAGGAATTTCAGGCTATTCTGGAATATCCGGTTTTTCTGGACAATCAGGATTTTCTGGATACAGTGGCTATTCTGGTTTAAACGGGATAGCTCAAAGCGGCGTTAGTGGCTACTCAGGTTATTCTGGATTTAGTGGATATTCTGGCATTTCAGGATATTCAGGCTACAGTGGCATTTCTGGTTATTCTGGTATCTCTGGATACAGTGGAGCAAATGGAAGCACTGGTGCTTCTGGATTTAGTGGCTATTCAGGATATTCGGGCTATAGTGGTTCTGGAATTAGTGGATATTCTGGATACAGTGGTATTTCAGGATTTTCTGGTATTTCAGGATTTAGTGGCTATTCTGGCATTTCTGGATATTCTGGTATCAGTGGTTACTCTGGTATTGGTTCAAGTGGTTATTCTGGGTATTCTGGTTATTCGGGCTATTCTGGAAGTGGTATTTCTGGTTACTCAGGTTATAGTGGCTATTCTGGCATTTCTGGATTTAGTGGGTTTTCAGGTATTTCAGGCTATTCAGGTATTTCAGGTTATTCAGGATTCTCAGGAATCTCTGGATATTCTGGATCTGGTGTAAGTGGTTATTCAGGTTATTCAGGTTATTCTGGAAGTGGAACTTCTGGATACTCTGGTTACAGTGGATATTCGGGAATTTCTGGATTTAGTGGCTATTCTGGAATTAGTGGTTATTCTGGTGCTGTTGGTGCTGGTGGTGTAATTGGTAATTGGGGTTCTTTTTATGACACTACCAATCAAACTGCTTCAAACACTACTGCATCTTATGTAATAAACATAGGTAATACTGATCCTAACAGTACAGGAGTTAGTATTACTTCTGGCAATAGAATTACTTTTGCCAATGCTGGTGTTTATGATATTCAATATTCAGTTCAATTTACTAATACTAGCACTGGTTCTGGTAATGACAATGTTGATATTTGGATTAGGGTTAATGGAAATGATGTAGATGATAGTAATAGTATTTTTAATATTCCTAGAGCACAAGGTGGTGTAAATGGATATTTAATTGCTGTTACTCCATATACTTTAAAACTGAATGCTGGTGATTATGTTCAATTAGTATGGGCAGTAAGCACTACCAACATTTCGATTGTTACCACTGGAGCACAAACTAACCCAACAGTACCAGTAACTCCCGGTGTTATTGTTTCAGCGGCACAAGTTACATACACACAATCAGGATATAGTGGAATTAGTGGTTATTCTGGATATTCTGGTATCAGTGGTTATTCTGGTTATAGTGGAATTTCTGGATTTTCTGGTTATTCAGGTTCAGGAGTAAGTGGTTATTCTGGGTATTCAGGCTATTCTGGTTCTGGTTTTTCTGGTTATTCTGGTTATTCTGGATTTAGTGGTATATCAGGATTCAGTGGTATTTCAGGATTCAGTGGATATTCAGGTATCAGTGGATTTTCTGGATTCTCAGGTTATAGCGGTTCTGGTATATCAGGTTATTCTGGCTATAGTGGCGCAGTAGGCGCTTCTGGATTGTCTGGTTATAGCGGTTATTCTGGAACTAATGGTGCAAATGGCGCTTCTGGATTCTCTGGATATTCAGGTTATTCTGGTTCAGGAATTAGTGGTTACTCAGGATATAGCGGTTCTGGAATCTCTGGATTTTCTGGTTATTCAGGATATTCTGGTGCTGGTTCTACTATTTCAGTAACTTCAACTAGCACTAATGCTACTTTCTATTCAGTATTTAATAGCTCTACATCTGGCACTTTTAGTACCGCCAATGTAAATTCTGCATACAATTTTAATCCTTTAACTGGAGCTTTATCTGTACCTGAAGTAGTTGCAAGTAATGGTTTAGTATTAAATGCCAATACCAACACTGCTTCATTTACTATTCCTACTGGATATAATGCTATGAGTGTAGGTACATTTATAACTGCCGCAGGGACAACGATCACTGTTTCTGCTGGCTCTAGGTGGATAATTATATGAGTACCCCAAAATTAGTTTTAAGTGGCGATACTTCAGGTGCTATTAGCATAGTAGTGCCTGATGTAGCTGGAACAAATACTATTAGCTTTCCAGCAAAAACAGGAACGATTGCTTTAACTAGTGATATTCCATATACAGCTTCTTATTTAATTGTTGCAGGCGGCGGTTCAGGTGGGTCAAGAATTGGTGGTGGCGGTGGTGGCGGTGGAGTTATATCAGGCTCTTTAAATATTTTTGCTGGCACAACATATTCGTTTACTGTAGGAGCAGGAGGAGCTGCTGTTACTGATTCTGCTGGAACTGGTATAGCTGGAAATACTGGTAGCAATTCAACAGCATTTAGCTCTACTGCATTAGGCGGTGGTGGCGGTGGTGCATATAATGGTCTTGCCGCAAAATCAGGTGGTTCAGGAGGCGGCGGAACATATAGCGGCGCTTCTGGTGGAGCAGGAACTTCAGGACAAGGTTACGCTGGAGGAAACAATGGCGGTGGAACTTCAGGATGTGGCGGTGGTGGTGCAGGAGGTGTTGGTGGTGCAGAATCAACAGTAACAGGCGGCAACGGTGGAGTTGGTATTGTTAATACAATTACAGGCTCTAGCGTTTATTATGCTGGCGGTGGTGGCGGTGGTGGCACAACTTCTGCTGGCTCTGGAGGTACAGGTGGAGGTGGCGCAGGAGCGCCTCAAACATTTACTCCAGCTACAAACGGAACTGCTAATACTGGTGGTGGCGGCGGTGGAGTTCGAGATGCTGCAGATTCAGGTGGTTTTGTTTCTGGCGCAGGTGGTTCAGGTGTTGTAATTGTTTCTGTTCCAACATCTAATTATTCAGGAACTACAACAGGTTCACCAACAGTTACAACTAGCGGCTCTAATACAATTATCAAATTCACATCTAGCGGCTCATATACAGCTTAAACGGAGAAATAAATGGGACATTTTGCAAAAGTTTTAGATGGAAAAGTAACGCAAGTAATTGTTGCTGAACCTGACTTTTTTACAACATTCGTAGATTCAAGTCCTGGCACTTGGATTCAAACTAGCTACAACACAATAGCTGGCAAACATACACAAGGTGGCACACCTTTGCGTGGTAATTACGCTGGCATTGGTTACACATACGATGCACAAAATGATGTTTTTTATCAACCACAGCCATTTCCTAGTTGGACATTAAACAAAGAAACTTGGACATGGGATTGCCCTGTGCCACAGCCTGTTGATGGCAAAATTTACACATGGAATGAAAACAATAAAACTTGGGATGTTGTAGCTACACCTACAACTGTTGCTACATTGCCATGAGTACGCATGAATTAGGCTTCTTTGGCAATATTTGGGTAAGACAGCATATTATTCCAAAAGCTGGAGATTCTATTGGTGGTCATAAACATCATTTTGACCATGTTAGTTTGCTTACAAAAGGTAAAGTTCGGGTAGAAGTAGAGGGTAATCCACCTAAAGAATTTACTGCTCCAACCTTTATAGTTATTAAAAAAGAACATCAACACAATGTTATTGCATTAGAAGATGATGTTAGTTGGTATTGCGTATTTGCTTTGCGTGACTTGGACGGAGAAGTTGTTGAGATATTCGACCAAGAAAAGCATAACCCTTTAAGTTCAGCTATTAAAAACTAACTATGGCAATTGTGTTTGACCCTATCAACAGCGTAACTTTACCTAGCTGGACTACGGCTGGCAGACCTGCATCGCCTAATGCTGGCGAATTTGGATTTAATTCAACCCTTTCAAAGTATGAATTTTGGAATGGTTCTTTTTGGAATGTGATGGGCTAATTATGAGCATAATTGTAGATGGTACAAATGGATTAACTTTAGCAAGCTGGACTACGGCTACAAGACCTACTAGCCCTACTGCTGGTCAAATTGGTTATAACACTACTATTGCAAGCGTTGAAGGTTGGAACGGATCAGCATGGGCTACATTAGCTGCAACTCCTACATACACAGGAACTTTTGTAGCAGTAGCTGGCGCAGGTGGTGGTGGAGCAGGTTCTACAGCAGGTGGTGGAGGCGCTGGCGGATATTTATCATCAACCGCTACTCTTGTATCAGGCACAGTTTATACAGTTACTGTAGGAGCTGGTGGAGCTGGTGGTACAGGTACAGGTTTATATGGGCCACCTGGCGCCAATGGAAGTAATACAAGTTTTGCAGCTTCTACAGGTTTGCAACAAATTGTCATTGGCGGTGGCGGAGGTGCTGGTTACAATGGTGGCGGTCAAGCAAACAAAGGCGGATCAGGAGGCGGAGGTGCTTACGGCACTTCAGCAGGGGCTGGAGTAATTATTGCTGGACAAGGAAACGTAGGCGGAAATCAAGCTAACTACGGAGCAGGAGGCGGAGGCGGATCAGGCTCTGCTGGCGGAAACGCATCAGGCAACACATCAGGCAGCGGTGGATCAGGAACAGCAACTTCTATTACAGGCTCTAGCGTAACTTATGCTGCTGGAGGAAATGCTGCAAATAATGGTGCTGGCGGCACAAATACAGGCAATGGTGGTGGTGGCTCAAACGGAAACAATGGTGGCAATGGAGGATCAGGCATATTTATTTTATCCGTTCCTACTGCGAACTATACTGGTACAACTACTGGTAGCCCAACAGTAACAACTAATGGTACAAATAAGGTTATTACATTTTTGGCAAGCGGAAGCTATACTGCATAAATATGACCTACAAAATTTATGGGTTAGATGTACAAACTCAATGGAATCAAATTCTTGATCTTCATGTTTTAAAATTGGCTAAAGAGTATCATCCGGATTGGTACCGCTGGAGATTAACTAATAACTATGAAAGAGCCGTTTTTCTTAAAGGCGATCAAGTTCACGCCAGAGAAACTGCGCGATATAACTGGGCTAGGCAAAACTATTTTGGTAATGAAATACTAGAAATAGGTTGTTCATCTGGATACGGTTCTCAATTTTTTCCTGATAGTGTTAACTATTTAGGGTTAGATTACGATCCAATTATCGTAGAAGTAGCGAAAGAACAGATTTGGGGCTTTAACCGTAGTTTTTGCCAAGCGGATATTAACAACTATCCGTTAGGTCAATATGACACTATCATCGCTTTTGAAGTCATTGAGCATTTAGATAACGGCTTACAGATTGTAGAAAAGTTAAAAGCTCACTGCAAACGGCTTTTGATTACAGTCCCCCACAATGAGCCTGTTGGCTTTTGGGGTATTCACCATAAATTACATGGTTTAAACGAAAGCTATTTCCCCGGTTTTAAATTTAACTATATCAATGAATTTGGTGTAATTACTGAAACCATGCAACCAGTTTCAGAAACTAATAAATTTAATTTGATGATTTGTAGGTGGGACAGTGAGTAAAGTTCTTTGCTCTATCGCCACTAGGGGGCGCTATTTCACAACACTGCCGCTTGTTATTCAAGCGGTTTTTAATCAGACAAAATTACCTGACAAATTGATTATCTTTGATGATAACGATGAGCCAATAGATGTTAGAAAAGAGTTTTTGTATCAGCATTTGATCTATGTATTAAACAGCAAAAAAATTGAATGGGAATGGCTTTTTGCCGGTAAAAAAGGGCAACACCATATCCATCAAATGGCAAATACTATTGCCAGTAAAACAGGTTACGAATGGGTTTGGCGATTGGACGATGACGCTATCCCCGAACCTAACGTATTAGAAAACTTATACAAACACATCAACCCCTCAGTGGGCGCGGTTGCAGGGACTGTTTTTAATCCTCAATCACCTATAGTAGCTTTAAATTCTTCGGGAAAAATAGACGACTTAGAAAAAGAACCCAATATCCAATGGGGTTTAATTGAAAAACCTAAAGAAGTTGAGCATCTTTATTCTACGTTTTTATACCGAGCAGGCGCGCATGACTTTAACCTAGGGCTTTCCAGAGTAGCGCATAGGGAAGAAACGCTATTTTCTTTTGGTTTATATCAAAAAGGATATAAACTTTTAGTGGTTCCCAATGCAGTTTCTTGGCATTTAAAAAACCCTCAAGGCGGTATTAGGGATGGCTCTAAAGAAGGAATGTTTGCCCATGACGAATTTATTTTTAGCAATTTTGTACGTTTTAGAAACCATACTATTGTGGTTCTTAATTCTGGGCTTGGGGATCATATCGTTTTTAGTCGCGTTCTTCGTGATATTGCCAACCCTCTTGTATTCACTTGTTACCCGGAAATAGTGCCCGGTCAATCTATTGCAGAAGCGCACTATCTTTTTGGTGATATTGAACCTTGGAATATCTACGCAAAAATGGATCAATGGAAATGGACTGATAGTTTAGAAAACGCTTATAGAAAGCTATACCTATGATTTTGATACACCCTTATGCTAAACCATTAATCAAAGGTACAGAAAACCCCAAAAACTATCCATATTGGAATGAACTTGTATACAAATTGGCAAAAAATGAACTAGTCGTTCAAATTGGTGTAGAAGGTGAAAAGCAGTTAGTACCCGATTTTCGTAAAAACTTACCCATGTCAGAGTTGCGGGCATTATTAAAAGAGTGCCGCACTTGGATTGGCATAGATAGCTTTTTTCAGCACTTAGCTTGGAGTGAAGGTAAACCGGGCATTGTGCTATGGTCAGTGTCTGACCCTAATATTTTTGGACACCCTGAAAACATTAATTTACTAAAAGACCGTAAGTATTTGGCTACAAATCAGTTTCTTTGGTGGGAATACACGGAACACAATCCAGATGCTTTTGTAAAACCCAAAGAAGTGTTACACTTTCTGTAACTTTTAGTGTTTAAATAAGGGGTAGGCTATGTCTTGGGAGTCCATAATCGCAGCGATAACGCTAGCCTACATGTTTATTAGTGGACTTATTGGTTGGTGGACAAATAGCATTTCCCGTAGTCAAAAAGAAGTGAGCGATGCCCAAACGCAGTTAGCTAGGGATATGAAAAAAATTGAAGTGATGCTTCCGAATGAGTATGTTAAAAAAACCGATTTAGATCAAAGACTATCAAGAATGGAACATACGTTAGACTTGATAATGGCAAAATTAGACACCAAACAGGATAAATAATGTTCGCTAAAATCTGCGCCCTTCTTCGCAAAAAACCAGTTGAATCTAAATTACCAGAATTTCCTGTACAAATACCAGTCAAAGAAAAGAAAGAACTGGTTAAAAAAGCTACCACCCGTAAGCCCGTAGCTAAAAAGACAATACCAGTTGCTAAAAAGACAACGATCAAAAAGAAAAAATGAAGAAGTTTTTTACCGATATTCTGACCCAGAACGATAATCGTACTTGGTGCATCGGTAGAGTATCGTTATTCCTAGGAGCTTTATCGTTTATCGCTCTTGGCTTTATTCATGCCATTTTGAACCATTCGATGGATTTTTCAGCTTTTGGCATGGGGCTAGGGGCTTTAATTGGTGGTAGCGGTGTTTATGTAGGCGCTCAATCAGCGACAGATAAAAATGTGGAAAACTCTTCTCAGTAAAGCTATTGGCTTTTTCTCTGGTAATGTTATCACCTACATCGAAATTGGATTGGCTGCTGTGGTGTTATTTTGCGTTGGCTATACTCCTTGGCATTGGGAGCATAATAAATTTCTTAAATACCAAGAAGAACAAGCAGGAATCGTCAAAGAGCAACTTGCGGAAAACAAAGCGAAAAAACAACAACACGATTTAATTGTTAAAGGACTTCAAGATGAACTCGCTGCTAAAACTATCATTTTGCGCCGCTATTATGCTAACGGGTTGCGCTCATCAAGTGCCAGTACCATGTTATCAGGATCAGCCACCTCCCCCAGAATTGATGCAGAAACCAAGTACACATTACTTGTTGGAGAATGCGCTGAAACAACCCTGAAATACGAGCTATTGCAAAAATATGAACGCGAAAGGCTAGGTTTACCAAATGACGAATAATGAAGTCGCTTTACTAAAAACGATTGGATTTTCTGAGATTGGTAGAGATTTACTAGCCCATTCTGATGAAGGCTACAATGTTCTGTATGGCGGAACATTATTTCAAAGCTATTCCGACCATCCTCGTAAGCACATCGCCATAAACGGTTTGACTTCTACGGCTGCTGGCAAATATCAAATTCTAGAGCGTACATATGACGCCTACAAAGCGCGTTTGGGTTTGGCAGACTTTACTCCCCATGCTCAAGATTGCATCGCTTTAGAACTGATTAAAGAAACAGGCGCCGACATGTTAATTAATGAAGGACATTTTCAAGATGCTATTATTCGATGCAATCGTATTTGGGCTAGTCTGCCTAATAGCCCCTATGGGCAGAGGACTAATTCAGTGGCTCATCTGGAAGCCTTTTATGAAAATGTAGGTGGTACTTTGGCATGAGCGCAGATTTTTTTGATGAGGCTTCTGACATGGAAGCCTTGCATCGTGATTTAGCTATTAAAGCGGTTCGTAATGAAAAGAAGCACCCTTACACTGGGCATTGCCTATGCTGTAATGAACTAATTCCTCAAGGCAGATTCTGTTCCGCAGAATGCCGGGAAGATTGGGAAATGGAACAAAAGATTAAGAAAATAGCGGGTAAATTCTAAAAAAATAGGGGTTTTACATGGTGTTTAAAGCTGTTTGTTCCGACGACGAGTTTATTGCACTTTGGAAAAAATTAGGTTCTCCTACCCTTGTAGGGAGAGAACTAGGTATAAACCCTAGAAGTGCAATGACGCGACGACGAAATATCGAAATTCGATATAAGATAGATCTTCCTACCAGCAATTCTCAACGGGATGAAAAAAAGCCCCCACTCAAAAAAGTAGAACAAGCAGCTCATAACGTCCGAAGAGGCATAGACGTTGACAAAGTAAAGCGCATTATTGTGTTCTCAGACGCGCATTTCACTGATACCACTACCACCGCGTTTAAAGCCCTTTTAAAGATGATTAAGAAGTTCAAGCCAGAGGTAATCGTCTGCAACGGCGACGCCTTCGATGGACAGGTTTTGAGCCGTTTCCCGTCAATTAATTACGATGCCAAGCCTACCGTCCTGCAAGAACTAGAATATTGTCGTCAGCACCTCGATGAGATCGTTAAACATAGACCTGCGGGCTGTCGGCTCATCTGGACGCTAGGCAACCATGACATGCGCTACGAGAGCTGGCTGGTCAACAAGGTGCCAGAATATAGCGGTGTAGATGGTTTTAGCCTTAAATTTCACTTCCCCGAATGGGAAACCTGCTGGAGCTTCTGGATTGGGGAAAATACCGTTATAAAACATAGGTTTAAAGGTGGGCGCACGGCGGGATACAGCAATTTGATGGCGGCGGGCAATACAAACATCATTACGGGGCATACGCACGTTCTTTGTGTTAGCCCAATCAGTAACTATCAAGGCAACTTTTTTGGCGTCCAGACCGGCTGTTTAGCTGATCCAATGAGTCCTACTTTTGAATATGTGGAAGATAACCCGCTTGATTGGCGATCCGGATTTGTGATGCTGTCCTTTGACCAAGGTAGAATGTTAATGCCAGAGTTGATAATGGTTAGCGATGAGCAAAACGGCGAGTATGAGTTCCGCGGAGAAATTCACAAGGTGTAAACATGACTACTATCGTTGGTGATTGGACTACTAAAGTTTTGGTTTCAGACAGTCAGTTTTCAGACGAAGATACTGGTATTAAGTATTTTGATGAAAAAGTTGTATCCATAGATGGTGGTTGGTTAGGTGTAGCGGGCAACTGGAGCGATTGCGAAAAAGTAGTTGAATACATCAACAAAAAAAGCAAAGTTAAACCAAAGCTAAAACCTGATAGTTCGTTTATAAAATTGACCAAAGAAGGTCTTTTTTATTGCGGTGAAGATTTGGAATGGGAAAGAGCTAAAACCTTTATGGCTATCGGCTCAGGGGCGATGGCTGCCGAAGTATGTATGCGGATGGGGTTAACGGCTGAGGAAGCAGTTAAATGGGCTTGCAATGTAGATTTAAAAAGCCACGAACCTATTAAAACTTACAACCTATAAGTACAAAATTTGCAGTTTTGTAGACATATTGTCGGTATATGTACGTTTTTGTTGACATTTTATACATGAAATGTGTAACTAACTACACATTTGTTGACTTATTAAAGAGTCCTTAAATAACTTAAAGCCTTATTAATGAGTCATTTAACATACTTTTGTTGTGTTTAACATTGTGAATGTTATAACTTTTTCTTACAAAATATCCCGTTCGGGAATATTTCTTTACATTTGCACACTTTTTTATCAATTCTTCCCGTTCGGGAAACTTTTTATTACTTTGTTATTTGCTAAAAATTTACTTTGTTATTGTTAGCTGACCTATTTTAAAAACGCTTGTAAGTGCATGAAATTTCAATAAAAAGTCATGCAAAAATAAGACATTGTTGTCCGATATTTGTATATCTTTTTATACCTATAAGTATGAAAAAAGGTTGCTAATTGCAACCTTTAGGTATCACTTAATTTTAAAAAATTCTTTAATTGAATAAAACACCGAGTTAAGCCAGAACTCGTTTACTTGTCTAACGCGTTCTACCAACTCTTCATACTGCTTGTAAGGCTTTTCAAAATCAAACATAGCAATCTCCTATTCATGTTGCAATGCAACAATTATAAAAGATTATCTAGTTGCCAGCAAGTACGCTCCATAATTAGCAAAAGCATAACCAGCATACATAAAAGCCAAACCATAATCGCCTTTAAACAGGTTTTCTACAAAAATATAAGCATAAATTAATCCTGTAACGACGATTAGCCAAGGCGTCATACGTTAGCTAATAGCTTATGGATACGAGCATTGAACCAACGGCGTATGCAATAGCTACGAACCACCGAAATCAAAGTATATAGCAAGCCCATATACAAATTAGCTAATAGGCTAATATGAAACCCAAACAACGGAAATATTAGCAAATTGGCTATGTAATTAATGGTAAACCCTATCAGTACATTTACCCATGCTTCAATAAATGAACCTAATTTAGTTTGTCTCATTTTAGCTTTCCAATAATAAAACCAATAACCAGACAAAAAGCCATTAAAAATACAACTGCAATTAATTGATATAAGCTCATATTATTTACTAATTAATCTTGGTGAAAATGCAAAAGTAGCAGGATAGTCTTTAATTAGAGCGGTGTTGTCATGCCATTGGTCAGGCGTAATAAAAGCGGGATCAACGAGCGCCCTGATATTCCATCCTAAGTTTAGATACAGCGTTTTACCAAACATTGGCTTAAATAAAACATACTGAAATAAGCCGTGACCTTTTACCAATAAATGACCGGGATGCGTTTCATCGCAATGTAAGTCACCCGAATAGCTCATACCAGTAGAGCCATCAAAGGTCACTACAGCAAACCCATAAAATGGATTACGCCAAAGCCATTGAACTTTTGACCACCAACTAGGGCTATGGGCTGCTTGCCAGCCAGCATCGCCGTCTAAGCTATTATCTGGGGCTTGAAACCACGATAGCCACTTCGGTAGACGCGGCGCCACTTGCATTACGGTGGCGTTATTACACCAACCCATTTGTTCAGTGGCAAACAACGGCAAAATAAAAGCTAAAGGATAAGTTAGCAAAGTGCCAATTAAATTAATAATAACTAAAAATGGATACAAAATATAACTCATGGCATTAAATCCTTTGGTGGTCGATCGTCCCCTTCGGGGTATGTTTTACTATATAAAGTTAGCATGCGAATATTACACATCGCATGAGCAAGATGCGGTAAACCAGACTCTTCGTCGTTCTCTTCACCCGCTTGCCATTTAGATAAATGACGCAAAGCGCAAGCCAATGGTACCGACCAATCCATGCCTTTAGCCCAATTCCATGCAGCGTACTTTTGTTTGCCATAAGCCCATACGCGAGCTTCATCTTCAAGGGTGCATAGCGGTATCAAACTCATGTCTGGTTTGCCCGCGTTATAACGAGCGCCAGAACCTTTAGCAGTGCTATTAACATCACCAATGCCGCTCGAATTATTCGGTTCAAAATGACTCAAAATGTTTTTCCTCCCCAAACTTGTTGCTCTAAATGACGTACATAGCTGTTTTGATGATCGATATGTTTAATTAACTTATCGTACATGAGGCGCCAATAGTCCGCATCGGCTAATGCTTTAGCCAATCGCTCTTGCAATTTAGCAATCTCAATCTCGTCCATTAGAACTCCCACGTCTTTTTGATCTCAATCTTTTGTTCGTCGTTCGTAACTGAAATATCAATCATCCCCGCAAAAGGAATTGGCTCTATACTAGCTCCGCTATCTATGATTACCGCAGGGCAATCGTTCGGTTTTACGCTATTGTTGTCGTTTAATTCAGATAATGTCCAAGTAGTCATGCCCAGCCTCCCAGTCGTATTCCAAGGCGAATGGCAGAAAGAAGAATGACGGTAGCTATTACAATGATTGCAATAGCCACCCTATCAGCCCAACTAGTCTGCATAGTTCGCCACCTGAATTTCTAGTCGGATAACTGCTACTTTAATCTCTTCTACTGCATCTGTAATCAATTTTTTTCCGACCAATCCGGGATTGGCGTTTAATACTTCAAGTTGGTTCAATAGCTTTTTAAGCTTAATCAAATCGTGCGATAAGTCGTTCATTTGATCCTCGCCACTTTAGCTTTTTGCAATGCCATCTCATAGACTTCACGCATGTCGGCATCTAAATCACGCATTGGAAGATTTTGCCAATATTTCCATTTGTCTTTGTACTCTTGCAACTCGGATGGCGGTACCCAGCCATATTGAGTGCGCCAACGCTTGGTAATGTCAGTTCCCGCTTTAGTCCAAATATAAGGTGTTCTCATGATTTTTCCTCTAGTTAAATCAGTTTACGCAGCAATTTGTTTGCGAAGCTCTTCCCGTTCTCTCGCTGCACGGAGAATGGTGTACCGTTGATGTAAGCGCTGAACAATTGACCAACGCTTTGCACCTTCCAGTTCTTGTTCCAATAAATTGCCAACTTCCTCTTCATCTAACGTCGACAAAATATCGGTTAATGATCTCCAGCTATAAGTCTTTGCTGGTTGTTTCTTTTTAAGCCATTTCATTTTTGTACCTTTTCAAGTTCATTTTTCAATTCTGTTGCGTAGTACCACCCATCGCGGTTAAGATATTGTAGTTTTTCAATATGAGTTTTTAACGCTTCTATTTCGGTTTTTAATTTATCGTTTTCTTCGCTAAATTTAAAAACTTGTGCTAATCCATTGGTATATCCACTGTTATAGGCTAATAATTCATTTGCGTTCATTTCAATAGCCCCCTTTGCCTTACCCCATGCGTCATGTTTTCGGTCTGAAATTGCAATAATTTCTTTCAAAGATTGTTTCAACGCCTCTATTTCAGCTTGTTGCTGGCGTAGCATGGCTGCTATTTCTTTTTGATAAGCACAACAAGCATTTTCTGCCATATCGGCTAGTTCATTTGCGTTCATTGCTATTTCCTTTCAGCTTTTAGCTAATGTAACAGATTTATTTGTATTGTAAAGCATTGTGTTGCTTTTTAGTCACTTTAGCTCTTCAATCGCTATATCACTAATAGCCCGCTTGTCCGCCAACGCCGCCCAGATGCGCTCGTCAATGGTTTTGTTGGTCAGCAGGATGTAGCACCATACATCTTGTGTTTGTCCGCTGCGATGGAGGCGCCCAATGGTCTGCTCATACAGCTCCAAACTCCAAGGCAAACTGATAAATACCAGCTTATTGCCGCCATGTTGAAGGTTTAAGCCATGACCTGCGGACTTGGGGTGAATCAGTAGCAACTCGATCTTACCCGCGTTCCAACGCTCGATAGCGTCTTTATCGTCAAGCGTTTGAGCATGGGGATAGCGACGCTTGAGTTCAGCAAGCTCTTCCTTATAGTTGTACACAATCAGCGTATTGGCACGTTGGTTTTCGGCTAATAAATCCTCGAGTAACTCAAACCTGTGGTCTGAAAACCACACTGGCATTTGTTTGATGTCAAACTGTCCGGGTGTACTAGACACCGACTTTTCTGTGTAGTAACAAAATCCCGATGCCATCTGTTGTAGTTTCTGCGTAACTACGGCAGAATTGGCTGCAACCACTTTAGCTTCTGGAAACTGATGTACAAAGTCTTTTTTCATCTTTTCGTAGGGTTCGCGATCTGGCAGATCGCAACGTATCTCTACGGTTCTCAATGGTGGGAGCTTGTCTTTATATTCGCTGGACTCAAGTAAAAATGTCGCCGGGCGAATACGCTGCATTACTGATTCTAACGATCCTAATCTGGGTTGCCATTCACCGAAATCGCGATTGATACAGACAAAGTATTGTTGTAAGAACGCGCCCTTGCTACGACCTAACAGCGTTTGGTCAACGATCTTGCACTGACCAAAGACGTCCTCTAAACCATTGCTGGTAAAGGATCCGGTAAGCCCCCAACGAATCTTTATGGGATCGAGCACTTTAATGAGGGCTTTGAACCGTGTGCCAGACGGGTTTTTGAGTTTGGTTAACTCATCGAACACAATACCATCAAAATCTAAATATTGCTCGGTGAGCCATTGAATGTTGTCGTAATTAATCACTACAACTTTGGACTTGGATCTAAGGGCTTCAGCTCGTTGCTTAGGAGTACCAATACAAACGGATAAGGATAAACCCTTAGTCCACTTATCCCGTTCTTGACGCCATACGTCGGTGCAAACACGCTTGGGAGCTAATATCAGCCAGCGCTTAACAAATTTGTTAACAAGCATTTCATTCATGGCAGTTAAAGCAATCGCGGTCTTACCCGCGCCCACTGATGCTAGAATCATCGCCCTATCGTTTTCATACAAAAAGTCAACGGCTTTTTCTTGATAATCCCTAAGCTTTAACAATCCATTCATTAATCATTTCTTTCGTGTATAAACAAGCGTACCGTTGTTTTAAAGCTACAACATCTTCTTTAAATATTTCTTGCATCGGCGACAGGTATCCACTTTTGGGTCGCTTTAATTCTACAAACCATGTATTGCCGTTAGGAATGCAAGCAATACGGTCTGAAACGCCGCGTTGTGTAGGAGATTTGAACTTATAGGTTTTTCCACCAATAGACTCCACTGACCAAACAAAGTACTTTTCTATTTCACGTTCGCGTTCGTTCATGGTGAATGTATCATAAAAATTGTTGCACTTAAAAAATATTCTGTTACACTGACAGTTCTAAAGAAAAAAGGACAAAGAGAAATGGCTAAACATTCAGCAATTGTAGGCGGTTCCACCGCTTCACGGGTAATCAAATGCCCTGCTTCTGTAGCGCTCTGCGCCAAGATGCCACCCAAGCCTTCTAGCAAATACGCCGATGAAGGAACATTGCTACATAATGCAATCGCAGAAATTCTTGAGCACCCACTTGACCCCCCTGAATCCATCATTGGTTTTAAATATAAAGAACTTGAAGTTACGCAAGAGTTGTACGATGACAAAATCGTTCCTGCTTTACATAAACTCGCAGAAGTTGACCCTAATTTTGAGATGGACTACACAGTCGAGTCTGAAGTTGATTTTGGTGATTATTTGCCCGGTGTTTTTGGTTCGGCTGATTTAATTGGTCGCATGGGTGATAAAGCAATTGTGCTTGATTGGAAGTTTGGTTCTGGCGTGATTGTGAACGCGGAAGAGAACTATCAAGGCATGTTTTATGCCGCGGCAGCTATGCGTACCGCGAAAACCAAGTGGGCATTCGAGGGCGCTAAAGAGATTGAAATCATTATTGTTCAGCCGCCCGAAATGCGCCGTTGGGTCACAACGCCTGAGCGCATCAAAGAGTTTGAGCAACAATTATCCATAGCTGTTAAAGAAGCCAAGCGCAAAGATGCACCAATGCAATCGGGTAGCCATTGCCGTTGGTGCGCTGCCAAGCCTGTTTGCCCAATCATGACGGATTCCGTAGCTCGATCTACGCAACTTGCTTTGAAAGATTTAAAACCCGAATTGATTGGCACTTATTTGCAGCAAGCCGATACGCTTGAAGAGTGGATTAAAGAGTTACGCGCCCTAGCGCAGCAGATGTTGGAAGCTGACGTCAAGGTTCCGGGCTTTAAGCTAGTAGCTAAAAGAGCCATACGACAATGGACTGACGAAAAAGAAGCCGAGTTGCATTTCTCTAAATATGAAGGCGGCGTAGTTTATGAACCACGCAAACTCAAATCACCGGCGCAGATGGAAAAAGCATTAAAGCCTTTTGGAAAAGAAGTACCAAAAGATTTAGTAGTAGCAGTAAGTAGTGGCAGTACTTTGGTATCTGAGAGCGATCCCAGACCAGAAGTTTTACAAATCGGCAAGCAACTTACCGCTGCCTTAAACAAACTTAACTAGGAGCAAAGAGCAATGAGCAATTTAACAACATTTAAAAACGCAGGTTTACCAGCAGTAGCAGATTTATCTAAGGCTTTAAAGTCTAACTTAGCCACCGTTACCGATGTTGGTACCGTAATTATTAAGATGGACAAAACAGGTCATTGGGTATTTGGTTCAGATCAAACTGAAACGCAAGATGGTTCCGAATGGGCGATCAATCCTTTTAGCTTTGTACATGGTTACATCGCATGGGGCGCGTCTGAAGTACTAGGCGAGAAGATGGTTCCCATCAATCAGCCATTACCAGAGTTAGAGCCAGCACCAGCCAATGCTAAAAAAGGTTGGGAAGTACAAGTTGGTTTAGAAATGAAATGCATTAATGGCGATGACAAGGGGCTAACAGCTCGTTGGGCTACCACAGCAACCGGCGGCAAACGCGCCATCCAAGCATTGGGTGTAGAGATTGCCGAGCAGATTGAAAAAGATTCTAGCAAGCCAGTAGCTATCGTAGCTTTAGAAACAGAGCATTACACTCATAAGTCTTATGGCAAGGTTTATACGCCTAAGATCCGTGTAATCCGCTTTGAATCTATGGATGTTGAATCCGCTACTGATGCACCTGAACTTGAAGCGCCAGAAATAGAAGAAACACAAGCAGCTCCAGCGGCACCAGTACGCCGCCGCCGCGCAGCAGTGTAGTCACAATGTAGTCACATGGGGTTAGTTCGACACTATTCAGCTCTATGGCTCGAAGAGATTTCAGACTAAAAAGACTTACTAACCCCACCTAATTTAACTAGAGGACAAATCATGGTAGACAGATCAAATTTAAACCCGACAGAGCGTCGGCAAATCAGCGAAGTAAAAATAGCGATGGTTCGCGCCGCGCAAGTGAACATCAAAAATATTTTCCCAAGTCTTGGTATCAAGAGCGAGAAAGTGCATCACACCAAGAGCTTGTCGCATACGCGTAAGGGCTCGGGGCGTAAGCACCAACAAGGTAAATAATGTCCATTCTTTGGGTGGACTTTGAAACCAAGTCCCGTTGCAATCTCTTAACGCGAGGCGTGTACAACTACGCGCAAGACATCTCAACAGAAGTGTTGTGTATGTCATATGCCTTTGGTGATAACGATGTTATAACGTGGACGCCTGACATGCCGTTCCCAGAAGAAGTCATGCGGCATGAAGGCATGATTTATGCTCACAACGCTGCGTTCGAGCGCTTAATCTTTTGGTATGTCTTGCAAGTTAATTTCAAGCTCGAGCAATTCTATTGCACCGCTACGCAAGCGCGAGCCAACTGCGCTCCCGGATCATTGGAAGATGTTGGTCGTTTTGCTGGCGCTTCGATGCGTAAGGATTTTCGAGGATCACAACTGGTTCGCGCTCTATCTATCCCACAGTCCGACGGAATATTTAATGATGATCCAGAGCTGATGAAAGAAATGATTGAGTATTGTGAGCAGGACGTCAGAGTGATGCGAAACATTAGCAAACTGATGCGTCCATTATCAAAGGAAGAATTAGATGATTACCATATCAACGAGCGCATTAATGATAAGGGCGTATTGGTCGACGTCCCACTCGCCCAAGCTGCTATGCTTTACTCGGAAGAAGAGATCGCGGAAGTACAAAAGCTTGTGGTTGAAATCACAGAAGGCAAAATCACTTCAGTTCGTTCTCCCAAGATGCGGGAGTGGGTTCAGTCGCGGGTTGGTGAAGAAGCGCTCAAGCTCATGGAGAGTTATAAAGAGGGTCGAAAGAAATATTCAATCGACAAAAACGTGCGAAATACTCTTCTTGCTTTCGCAGACGAAAACCCAGACGAAGTACCGCCGCATGTAGCTGATGTTATTCAATGCGCCGATGACTTGTGGGCATCTTCAGTAGCCAAGTTTCAACGGATGGTGAACTTGGCTGACATCGAAGATCACCGCGTTCGTGGCGCCTTTATGTTTAACGGCGGTTCAGCTACGGGAAGAGCTTCTAGCTTTGGACTACAAGTGCATAACTTTACTCGTAAATGCGCTAAAAATCCTGAAGCTGTTCGCGCTGCTATGGTCAAAGGTGACGATATTGTGCCTCACTATGGTAAAAGAGTGACCGATGTGCTAAAAGGGATGTTACGTCCAGCCATTATTCCATCTAAGGGTAAATACCTAGTGGTAGCAGATTGGGCGGCTATTGAAGCTCGGTGTAATCCGTGGCTTTCAAATCAGCCGTCGGCTGAGAGCGTACTCGATGTGTTTCGCTCTGGAAAGGATATTTATGTTAGAGAAGCTGCGGGAATTTTTCATTGCGATGAATCAGACATTACTTCTGATCGCAGACAGATTGGCAAAGTCGCTATTCTTTCATGTGGTTATGGTGGTGGTATTGGTGCTTTTGGTGCGATGGGTCGTAATTACGGTGTGGTTTTACCCGAATCTGACGCCAAGCGAACGGTGGATGCGTGGCGTAGGGCAAACCAGTGGGCGGTGCATTACTGGCAGGAACTTGAGTCAGCCTATACCCGTGCAATGCGTAATCCGGGTTATGAATTTAGCGCGGGTCGCGTAACGTATTTGTATGACACTCAGCATCTTTGGTATGCACTTCCAAGTGGGCGCGTGTTATGCTACCCATACGCCCGCTTAGATGAGGAAGGGATTTCTTACGCCAAAGCTGCGTGGAAACCGGCTGCGATGGCTACTGAATGGGCGAGAGCTAGATTATGGAAAGGTTTAGCTTGTGAAAATATTACTCAAGCTGTTGCTAACGATATATTGCGTCATTCTTTACGCCAGTTGGATAATGTTGTTCTCCACGTCCATGATGAAATCGTTATAGAAACAGACCGCCCAGAAGAAGTAAAATTACAAATGGAAAAAGTAATGTGTGAGCCGCCCGCTTGGGGTCAGGGCTTACCCTTAGATGTAGAAGTAAAGATTATGACAAGGTACGGAAAGTAGTAAACTGAGTGTCCAATAAAGCGAAAAGGTTTGAACCCACGGAGATTCAAACCTTTTCTAACCAATAACTAGAGGATTAAATGGCTTCCAAAATAATATCACAGATTGATTTCATTGAATATTTAGCAAAACTCCCAGCAGAAGGTGAAACATTACTTTTAGTACAACAAAAGCCAGTTAATAAGGACGGCAAGCCTGTTTTACACAACGATGGCACCCCAAAATACACTTGGTTGCCTTCGTTGCCAACCAAAATCAAGCCTGAAACAGCCCTGTACGTCAACACAGGTAGTTTCATTATTGACCGCTTTCAAAGTGGCAAGCTATCTGCCTCATCTGCCAACTGCGAGCATGTGCTCTTTTTGATGTTGGACGACATCGGAACCAAGTCCAAGACTCCGCCGTTAGAACCTACATGGAAAATTGAAACCTCGCCCGGTAATCAGCAGTGGGGTTATATCTTCGAGTTTGATGCCCAACCAAGCAAGGGCGAGTTTACCGCAGCAATCACCGCGATTGCTGCTGCTGGCTATACTGATGGTGGAGCGACTAACGCAGTGCGTAACGCGCGCGTCCCCGGCTCAATCAACTTGAAGGCAGGTAAGGATAACTTTGCTGCCAAACTATTAGAATTTCATGCCGAGCGTGAGTTTACGCTTGAGCAGATCTGTGACGCGCTGGGGGTTGTGCCGAATGATGCAGACACAGCCTCCATGCAGCGT
>Ga0208497_1000111_pt1 | contig 43759 bp, 59 predicted proteins | sample CryBogCBE25Aug07_FD_184555 | JGI IMG/M metagenome (GOLD analysis project Ga0208497, IMG submission 184555) | Freshwater microbial communities from Crystal Bog, Wisconsin, USA - CBE25Aug07 (SPAdes) | ecosystem: Environmental > Aquatic > Freshwater > Lake | place: Crystal Bog, Wisconsin, USA...
GTGCAGTCCAACTGCCTGTAGCATTAAATTGTTGAATAACTCGATAGTAGGATTTTTTAGCCCCACTAAAAAAGAAATTAGGTGCGCCAAACATTATGCAAACGCCTGTGCAAATGTGCCATACCAGTTTGTACCGTCAGCCACAAAGCTAAGAATATCCACCGCAGATGCAGTAGCCGTAATTGTTGGTGCTGTTCCACCAGGCCATTTAACACTTGTAAATGTAGCCGTGGTCATGCCAGTTGCTGCTTGAGTCAGTTTAAGAATAAACGATTTGCCAGCCGTTGCTGTTGGCATAGTAAACGTGCAAGGTGTTGATGCGGTTAGAGTAGCCGTTAAAACTGTACCTGTTGTAAGTGCTAAAGAACTACTTGCTCCAACTGTACCAATAGCTTGAAGAGTTTCCACATAATTGGTAATTGTGGGATTGGTTAATGTTTTACTTGTTAATGTCTGGCTTGATCCAAGGTTTACCAATGTATCTGTTGCAGCTGGTAATGTGTAAGTGTAAGACCCTGTAACCGCAAATGTGGATGCAAATGCTCCAGTAGTAGTTAATGATCCACCTAAAGTGATCGTGCTTGATCCATTATTTACACCAGTACCACCATATGTGCCTGTGATAAGCGAACCATTCCAAGTAGCACTAGTTATACTACCAGGGTAACTAAATGTATTGGTAGACCAAGATACATTAGATGGAGCACCAAAGTGGTAGTCCCAAGTACCTGCTGCAATACTATTGGTTAACAAACTTATAGTAATAAAACCACCAGATTGAACTGTAGCTATTGTTGTACTAGAGTTGTTAACAACTGTTATTGCACCACTAGTTTGGTTGTTGTTAAATGTGTAAAGAATACCTGGACTGAGTGTTGTGGCATCAGGCAACTTATAAGTTTGTCCACCAGAACCAGTAACAACCCAATTGGGAGTAGAGCTAGATGTTAAAGTAGTTGTTGTACCAGCAGCAGCTACGTTAGTAAACCCAGCATAAAAAATGTTACCAGTAACATTTCTACCAGCAGTTAGGTTAGCAATAGAAACATTAACAGTTGTACCTGATTGCACAATAGGCAATACTTCAGTTCCAGCTACAGGAGTTGTTGCTCCTGTTAGTGCAGAGATTTTTGTATCAGCCATTTAATTCTCCAATTATTGAATGTTAGCAGCTTTTAGTCTAGCTCTCAAGGATTGTAATTCAGCAACAATGTTTGCAATTATTTGTGGAGTAGAAGCATCTACAGATTGATAAATTGGGTTTCCATTTTCATCAACTGCATTAGCAGCACCATGCACTGCATCAGGACAAACAGTCTGCAACTCATCAGCAACAAAACCAACAGCAGAAGTATTGGTAGCAGTCCAAGTAAATGTTCTTGGTAACAAAGCATCAATAAAAGCACCACTAGCCGTGTATGTTTCAATGTTAGATTTTAATCTTCTATCAGAAGATGAACCATAATTAACACCAGTACCATTGGTAGATATGTTACCCACTGCCGTGGGAGCAGATGAAGAACCATAACCAAAGTACATTAGATCGGTTGAAGTGCTGTTAACAACAGCAGCTATACAAGTACCATGACTTGTAGAACCTTGGTAAGCAGCAAATGTAATACCATAAGAAGTAGATTGAGAAGCATATACAGTTGGTGCTACACTAAATGTACTTTGAGCACCAAAGTAAGATGCTCCACCAGATACTTTAATGTTTTGCCAACGATAGGAATCAGAACCTAACGATAGGGTTCCATCAGAAGATGGAATGAATGCTGTACCATATAAATAAATTTGAGCAGAGCTGTTACCAATACCAATTGTGCTTGAACCTGTATTAATTCCATAAGCAGTTCCAGATGGGCCAATTGAAGCAACACCAACACCAACGCCACCAAAGAATGAGTTGTAAGTTGTGGTTATTCCACTTGATCCTGAAAAGGTATTACCAGCAGTTGCAACAGCTTGAAGCGTTGGGGTTGCAGCGGTAACTGTAGACCAAGTGCCATCTCCCCTTAAATAAGTGCTAGATGACGCTGAGCCAGAACCTAAGTTAGCTGTGGGCACATAGCCTGACCAACTTACAGAAAGCGTACCATTAGCCGTTAAAGGGCTATTAGAGACTGAAAAACCTGTGGGCATAGACAAACCCACAGAAGTTAAACCAGAGCCTGTGCCACTAGGTGTTACCCAACTACCTTGTTGATTTAAAAACAATGTAGAAGAACCACTGGAAGTATTGGGTGCAGCAATTGTTGCATTACCCCAATTAAAACTACCAGCAACTGATAATGAAGACCATTGATAAAAAGAAGTACCTAATGAAATGGTATTAGTGGGGTAAGGAATAAAAGCATTACCAGCTAACAATACTGTGTAAGGATTACTTCCACCAAGATTACTTTGTAAACCTACATAGTTTCCTGCTGAAGTAATGCCATACACAGTCAGTCCTGTGGGAGCATTAAGTTGATTACCAACACCAACACCACCAAATGAAACATTATTTGGAATTGTGTTAGTCCAAGTACCATCACCCCTTAAAAAATAAGAGCTATTAGCCGTACCAGTACCTAAGTTGGCAGCAGGAACTTGACCAGACCAAGTAATAGCCATTGTGCCATTAGAAGTAAGGGGACTACTAGCAACAGACAATCCTGTAGGTACAGAAATACCAACAGAAGTAAGACCTGTACCAGTACCCGATGGTACAGACCAAGAACCTTTTTGATTTAAAAACTTAGTTGCATCTCCACCTGATCCAGTATCAGGAGCAGTAACAACTGTATTGTTCCAGTACAAAGAACCTGCAACTCCTATAGATGACCACTGATATCCAGACTGTCCTAAAGCAATACCACTATTAGTAGAACCACCTAAAATAGCATTAGAGTAGGGTATAAACGCATTACCACCTAAAAGAAGTGTATAAGGATTAGAACCACCAAGATTATTTTGAATACCAATATAATTAGAAGCAGAAGCAATACCATACACTGTTAAGCCAGTAGGAGTATTAATTTGGCTACCTACACCAACTCCAGCAATATATGCGTTATTAGTAGATGTGTTTCCATTTTCAATAACTTGTTGAAGGGTAGCAGAAGCTCCACCAGGAGGTGCAGCCCAAGTTCCATCAGCTCTTAAAAAGTTAGTTGTACCACCACCAGAATTGGGGAAGGTATTTGTGTACACAGCTTTGTTTACATCATTTAACCAAGCTGATGCAATGACTGTGCCACTGGTAAAATTAGTTGAACTCATTCATTACCCCAAAAGAATTTTGCCACCATTTTCTTGTAGAAGGTAACTACCATTCTCAAGAAGGACTGCTGAAGCAGATACTATGGTAAGACTAATAACACCATATTGAGTTATTGTTACGCCATATTGGTTTACGTAACTCGGACAAGTTGGAACGTAAGAACCATATAGGTCATTAACAACAATAGTCATTTACACACCCATGATAACTTGAACAGTTGCACCAGTACCAGAGATAGCAGATACATTACAACGTACCCATCGCCAAGGAGCAATTGTTGTAAAGCCATCTGTGGCAGTAGTAGTACCAGACAAAGTAATTGTGCTCATAGTAATCCAATTAGATTTAATACCATTAGCTGTATCATCCTCATTGGTTACTTGGATAGCTATTGTAGCTCCCACAGTACCTGTACCATTAACTAGTCCTTGAAAACTACTGTAGGGACTTTCTTTGTAAATGGGAGAAGAAGCACCAGTTGCTGTTGCTGAGTTCACACCACTAAAAGCAAAGTAGCGAGGCTGCTCACCACTCTTGATAAATACGTCACTCATTTCATACTCCCATTTTGCTTACATCCAGCACAATGAAGAACGACCCTGTACCTTTAAATACCATATCAATTTCGTGACCAATTAGCCCACTAACCCATCCTAAATCAATCTTGCTTCTACCTTCCAGAGGAAGAACATAAGGTTGATTACGATAAGTAAGTAACACTCTTAGACCAGTCTCAACCATAAAAACAGTTGCGTCTAAACGAATGTTACTTGGATTCCCAGCTAATCTTTTAATGTCAACAATATCAAATACAGAATCGTCTTCGTGTTTGATAGTACCTGTTACTAGGAACACAGTGTTTTTGCCACCATCACTAACGATGGAAACATTAACACTGTCTTGCGTAGCTTCGTGTACTAATTTATTGTGCATCTTAGTTTACTTCTGTACCAATGTTGATTTCTTCAACATACAAGTAACGAGCATTACCAGATGTACCAATTAAACCAAAATCTAATTGCAAAGGTACTTGAGGAGCAGCAACGTAAAAATCACCTGGGTAAGGTTGAACAGGAGCAACACCGCTAGTTAATGTAGTACCTACAAAGTTGTAGGAGTTGGCTTGACCAGCACCCAAACTATAAGTAGAACCAGGAGTAGCAGTTGCAATTCCATCTTTACCTAAAGACAAAACACATTTGCCATTAACACCAACAAACAAAGTACCAGCTCCGTTGTACCAGAATTGTAGGTTAATCAAAGGAATAACGTCAGCACCTAGAGTACCAGCAGTGTAACCAGAACCAGCAGCTAGGATGTAAGGAGCATACAAAGAGCTACCAGAATTGTAAGAACCTTGAGTAGCACCACCTAGTTGAACACTAACTTGACCGCCAGACCCAGCAGTTCCAAAAGGAACAACCAAAGGAGCAACACGATAACCTGTTCCTGCTGTTCCAACAGTTACAGAACTAAAAGTAGTTCCAGTACTATTGAATGTTAGTGTACCAGCAGTAGAAGAAGTATCTCCGTAGATACCACTTGGTACAGCAAAGTCAGCAACGTTAGAGAATGTAGTAGCAGTGCTATTCTTTAAAATAACAAAGTTAACAACAGAACCACCAGCAGGTTTTACAAAGTAAATACCATTGGTAGCAGAAGCAGGATCAACATTATCAAAGAAACCAGAGTAGACAGCAGAGTCAGTCAAAGGGTTCTTCATTGAGCCAGTGGGAACACCCATACGAACATCATGCCAAGATTGGTTACCAGGAACAATTTGAATGTTACCAGAACCTAATGCTAGGAAAGATTTAAAGGGAGTAGATGTACCACCAGTAATCTTTAATGCTCCACCATTCCAAGAGTAGTTGGCAGATGCAGCACCAGTAGAAGCAGTGGCAGTATAAGTGCCAGAAGAATAGGGGATAAAATCATCACCCCTGTTAATTTGATACTGTGAAGGAACAGTGGGGAAAGTGTTTAGTACATTTTGTACAGGGTATGTACTAATACCAGCAGGGAAACGGGTTGGGCTAACCATTTAAAAACTCCTTTGACGTTGTTTAAAACAACGCTCTGCTAAGAGAGCGTCATCGGATGTTTGGATTGTATACCAATTACATTTTCTTTTTCATCATTTTTTTAGCGGCTGGGGCCATTTTCTTGGCAGCCATCTTTTTCATAGCTTCACCAGCACCTTTTTTTGTTGCTGGTTCTGGGCGTTTGCCCTTCATTTTAGACATTTCGTAAGCCATTTAAATACTCCTTTGGATTAAAAGAAACCCCCACCTTTTTAGGATGGGGGCTGTTACTAGTAACAATTAGGGACCATTAACGCCCCACACAGCACGAGGATCAGACCATCCGAATGAATAACGCTCATAGCCTTTGGCTTTAGCATTCATTGTATCGAAATCATTGTCTTGATCAAACGTGATTGAGTGACGCTCATAATACTTCATACCAGTACCACCAGGAATGGTGTTACGGATAAACCAAGCGTGTGGGCTTGTGAAGTAATGGTTTACTTTGAAACCACCTGGTAGGTAGTTACCAGACTTAATGACGTTAATGTCATTGTTGGCATTACCTGTTTGGTAGCTAGAGTGAAGAATGCGTTGAGCATTAAACACTTCTTGGCGAGCAATGTGCAAGTCTTTTGGTTGAATAGCAACCAACAATCCTCGGTCGTTTTGTAGACCCATGATTGCAATTACTGCATCTTCCAAAGCGGCTTCTGACAAGTCAACGTCAACTGTAGGCTTGTTAGCAAATGTACCACCCGTTGTATTGGGGTGAGCAGTTGAACACATAGCCACACCATCACCACCAGCGTATGTGTTGTTAAATGCACGATTGTACACATTAGCAGCAACATTCTCTTTGGTTTGACGGAAAGACATAGCCAAAGCAGCAGAACGTTTCTTGGACACTTGCTCATACAAGTTGTCGTCCATTTCTTCCTTGGTAACAATATAACCCATTGCATACGCAACGTGCGTATAGCGAGTTACAAAACCTTGGATTTCAGAATCGTACTGAACCCCAGCACCTTGCTCTTTGACAGGTACTAAACCAAAACCAGTCAATTGAACATCTTCTTCGTAGTTTTGCATTGATGTGTCTTTATCAAACAAATCAACGTACTCTTCAGGATGCTCATTGTAGGTTTGTCCCCACCATGCTTTAATACCAGGCCATAACGCCTTCGGATGGGAGCCTGTTGTAATTACACCAGCCATATTAATTCTCCTTTATTTGTTAATTAAGCAGTACCAGCAGCTTGCTTGTACAACTGTTTGTTCAAAACAACGTTAAGCTTGGCGTAAGCACCAGCAGCGTTATCTGAACGTTGAGCAAACCCTTGAACCAAGAATGGCAATCCAAGCGAACCACTAGCACTTAGTGCAAGCACAGTAGAAGCTTTTAAAGTCAAACTAGATTGGGGCGAAGACTGAGACAAAGAATCAGCAGCAGTGTAGTTACCACCAGCAACTTTACTTACATCAGCTAAGACATAAGTATCAGCTTGGATTTCATACACAACGTTAGGATCAGTAATAACGTAGATATAACGCAAACCAGAATTTTGTGACAAGTACAGTTTGGTCAAATCAACGTTAAGTCCTTGCAAACTAACGCCAGGATCAACAGGACGAATACCAACAATAACGCCCAAAGGCAAGCTAGTGTCAGCAGTCATTTTAGTTACATAAGCAATACCATTTGCATCTGAACCAGTAGATGAAGTAACAATATCGCCAATGGCGTAAGTGTTAGTTGCATCATTGGCAACAGCAAACAATTGGCCTTGCTCGTTATAGGCTGCACCAGTTAAAGTTCCAACTGGAGACAGACCACGAGGGCGGGATACATTAGCCATTTAAGACTCCTTGTAAATTAATTAAGTTTAATACCATCTCTAGGAACATAAAACCCAGGGTTATCACCCGTGATCTTACCCTTCCTAATTGAAGCGTCAATCGTGTTGTTTTTAGCTTGAAGTGCGGTTTGATCTTCCTCATACCATTCTTGCCGTATCTTCATAAGATATCCGTATTGCTCCGTACCTTCGGCACGAGGATTTACAAGATACCTAATTCTTTCTCCGAGGTCACCATTACGGCTAACCACGTTTTCACTTACACCACCAACTTCATTAGGGGTGACAAACTCATATCCGCTATCCATAGCTTCTTGGATACGACCACCAGTGTCTGTAAAGACATGGAGATGATAACCTGGAATTTGGTTTCTAACGCTTAATTTGGCTTCTGTGCCATTAAAAACGTTTCTACGTTTACGAGTTGTTCCATCAGCAGCAGCAGGTGGGGCTTCTTTTCTCTCTCTAATTGCGTCTTGACGAGCAACTTTTTCTTCATAAGTTAAAGCACGTGGCATGATAGTATTCCTTTTAAATTAATTAGACCAATCGAAATCTGCTAGGTACTGTTCACGAGTCATAAGCTTTTGCTTAACAAAACGATCACAAGCGGCTTTAGCATCTGAGGGTAAGTTGTCATAGGATTGGGCATTGCTACCACTTCTACTTTGACGACCAGACCCTGATTCGACTCGACTAGCGGGGCTTTGTTTCTTCCCACCAAATTTATTAGGAAACTCTTCAGCTAGTACTTCATCTAGCTTATCAAGAAATGGTTGTCCTTTTAAGGTTGGAAATTCCAATCTAAGGCTTTCACCTATTCCGTTCACAATACTTGTCATCCGTTTATCTTCACCAAACCAAGTGTTTTTGTCTAACCAAACCTGTAGTCCAGGTTCAATAGCAGTAGATGCGGGTTCTGGTGTTTTAACAACATCAGCATCTTTAACGGCTTGTTTTGCTTCTTTAAAGTCTTCTTTGGCTTGATCCAAAGCGTCATCTAAAGCATTTACTTTTTGTCCGTCTCCATCACTTATAGCTTGGGCACGGCTTTCCTTAATCTGTCTAATTCTATCTTCGTACTCTTGAGCCTTACGTTCATAAGCATCTTTTTGGAATCGTTTAAATTCCTCTGCTGCTTCTCTGAACTCTTTAAGCTGATCTTTAGTTGCCTGTAAGTCTTTAACAAGGTTCTCATTATTCTTTCTAAGAATAGGGAGAATCTCTCGACCACGTTTGACAAAGACATCAGCGTCTACCCAATCGTTTTCATTTCCACGAAATCGTTCTTTTGGAACCCAACCTTGAGATTCAGCTTCATGCCGAACATCATCAGCTATTTCGTTACTAGTAACATTTTCTTCACTCATATACTACTCCCTGTTTAAAATAGTGTCAACTTAAGTTTGAGCCAAGTACGGATCAACAAGATCAACATCACTGTCTAATGTTCCAGTAATGTCTTTATCGTTAACCATTCGGTACTGATTTCCATCTTTACCAAGGTAAAGTAGGCCAGCATATTTAGCAAAAATTATTTTGTCACCTACTTTGCACCAAGGTGCGGGTTCATCTAAAAAGCATTGGTCACCCATAGCTATGACAACCCCAGTAGTGTTCCCCATTTGTTCTCGTGCTTCAGTTGTTACTGTGGTTAGGATAATCCCCCCCTTAGAAACTTTTTTAACTTCCTGTGGCTTAATAAGCACTCTCCAGCCTACGGGATTTATTCCTGATTCATTACTCATTGTTTTTTACCTCAAATAAATCTTCATACTCTAGACTTAGGATAATGGCAATTGCTCGACATCTTCCTTTAACTTCTTCTTCAGAATCAAATGAACTGTTGATTAACCCTTCTTTCATGGTTTCTCTGTCATCTGACAACATTTTAAACAAACGTTTGGTAACAGGATGGTGTTTCCATTCGTCAAAGTTATCTGGGCTAACTGGTTCCAATTTTCTCTCCTTATAAACTTACTTACATCATAGGAGGAGTTCCTTGTGGTTGACTACCAGGCATTTGCATTGGGGGCATTTGCGGTTGACTACTTTCAAGGGTTTCCTCCATCTTGTTTCTCATCATCGTATCGTAAACCGAGTTCATGGTTTGGATAGAGCTGATGACACCTTCTCTACGCTCACGCTGTAAAGCAATCTGCATATTGATCTCTTGAATACGCATCTTCTCACCTTCAGTAGCAATGCCAATCTTAATGGCCTCTGCTTCTGCTTCCAGTTTTTGAATCTGGGCTTGGTTAACTTCTGCTTCACTCATTAGTTTTAACAAAGCCATCTTTATAGTCAATTGATCAGAAGCTTGCTTGGCTTGTTGTTTAAGTTGTTCAATCTGTATCTTAGGATTAACTGGTGGGGGTACAGCATTAGGGCCTTTAGGATCAGGAAGAATCTTCTCAATGTTTGTAACCTTCATAGCTTTTAAGAAGGTGTATTCTGCTTCATATCTATTGTACAAACCTGGAGTAGCAGCAACCCTTTGGGCTATTGCAGCAGCTTGGTTTAATCGTTGAGCATCAGAAGTAACACTAGGGTCAGCAGTTGGCATCACATCAGTTACAGGACCTTCATAGTCAGAAGCCAAAATCATTCCAGAACTTTTAGCATCAGAAACAAAGGATGTATCTTCAGTAATAAAGATTTGATTCAAACGATACAGTTTTCTAAACTCTTGTTTAAGACTTCTGTGGGTACGTTTAAAGATACCATTAAATATCTTCATACCTTGCTCTGCCATAGTGCGAGTAGTTTCAGCAGGAGTATTTTGACCAGGGTTTTGACCAGTCATAATGTCTACAGCACCACCAATGCGTTCACCATAGTTAATCAATAGATTTAATAGGGTAAACATTACTTGAGATGGTTCTCTGACTGGCAATGGAACAATGCCTTTACGCAGGTCATCTCCAGTGGTGTCTACATGCTTCCACTCCATAGGATTGAAGGAATAGTTACCACCACGTAGCTTGATACCACGGCTAAGAAAACCACCAGCGGTATTAGATAATGTTCCAGCGTCAACAAGTTGGTTGATGATGGTGTTGATTGATTCGTTAAGCGGTCCAAGTAAAACTCCAAAGCCTAGGTCATAAAAACCCCCATCTGGGGATGGAATAAATGGGTACTTGGTAAAGTACTGTTCACCCTTAATACTAAGAATAGTTCCTTCTTTATTGCGCTCTACATCTCTATCAATGTACCTAGCAACAATACGAGCAACTTTTCTGTTATCCCTACGAACATAAACAATGTAAGGTTCAGCGTAGCCATCGTCATCAAAGTCTATGTGGCAATGTTGCTCAATGATTTCAATAGGAGTACTAGAGTCATTAGGTTCAGGTGGGGTTAACCCTTGTGCTTTGTCTTGTGTTTGCTGTAGGGGATTACCCATAGCAGACATAGATTGTTGTTGACGACCTTCAGATACATCTAACCAAAGTCCACGAGCTACACGCTCATAGATTTCATTCTTGGTCATCTGTAGTCCGTGAGATACCCGACTGGCTGTTTCTAAACTTTTAGTCCAATAGTTGACCACTAGGTCTTTGGCTAAAACGTTTTCAGAGATATTGTGTTTACAGATTGGATCGTAGTAGGTCTTCTTAAAAGCACAACCAATAATAGGCTGTGTAATTAGAACTTTATCCATTTCTGATTCCCAGTCTTCATCTTCTTCTAGAAGCTGGTAGGACATATGTTGTTCTACACGAGTAGAACGTAGGGCTTTTAAACCATCTTTATCATCTCCAACTACCCTACATTTAACAGGTAAGTCACTGTCAATAAGTACAGGATAACTACGAGCATGGTATTGCAATGCAGCAATAGTAATAAGGGGAAACTTAACGTTAGAAGCATTAGCCCAAGGGAAGTTTTTATTTTCAGCAACTTGTAAAGCTAGTTTAAGAGAAGCTTCTGTACGTTTCTCCCAACTAGAACGAGACATCAAGTCGTTGTCAAAATCTCTAACAACGTGCATTCCAATTGTTTTAAGGTCTTCATCACAGAGTAGAGTAGCAATGTTGCTCTCATACATGAGGTCATTAATATTATGTTTATCTTTTAAGTTCATACTTTAGTACCCACATATAGCAGAGCGACCAGATTCTATCGCATTGTTTTCTCGGATATAAGCCTCGTACTCTTCTTCTTCAATCTCTTTGTCGGTAGGAGCTTCCCACATTTTATCAAGCATTAATCCCAAGTAAGCCCAAGCATCAACTTGGTCATCATGCTTATCACGAGGAAACCTAAGAAGCTCATCTTCAAAGTTTTGATACCAGTCAGCGTCCTTATCGAACTTACAAGCCCCACTTCTCATCCGAGCTTGGATACTCCTAGCACGGGTTAGTTTATCACCGCTTGGTTTTAATAAAACAGTATTGATAAACTCACCACGCTTAAGCATCTCCTCGTTAAGATAGGGTCCTATAGCTTTCTGAATAGTACCTTGTTCAAGTCCAAAGAGTACGGGCTTATAAATCTTTTGGATTATGAGGATTGTATCCACAATTTCCAAAGCGTCCATACGTTCTTTTATAACGTGTTTGCAGTACAAACGTCCTTCGTTGTCCATACCCCCCACAACAAAAGCAGAGTAGTCTGCCCGTTGGGATTGGGATACAGCCAAATCACAGGTGGCATAGTACACTAAATTTTTAGTTTGGTCTTCTGGTTTCATGGGTATGAAATCAGTTTTCTTAAAGAAGGTATCTGTTATATCCAAGGGAATATTGAGCATTTCTTGAGAATAGACATCTGCTAATCCCTGCCTCACATAATCGTCTTTCTGGAGTCTAAATTCTTCAGCAGACTTCATTTCAGGCCACAAAAGACTCTTGAAGTCGTCTGTATGGGCACGATACTTAATAGACCTCCAAGGTAGTTTATTTAAAGCATATTCTCTTAAATCTTCTTTGACTAAGTGCTTCACACCCCTATGACTACCCAATTGAGAACTTGGCATTAAGTTTTCTAAAAGACTATCCAAATGTAGTATTGTTCCAACAATTCTAATCTTTCCAGAGGAACTAACACAGGGAATCAAAGCTCCGTAGAACCATCTTTTGAACTTTTGCCTTCTATCCTTATTCATTACGATCTCATCATTTTCCATATCATCGCCAATGATAAGGTCTGGACGAAGGTTAGCCCATTTTAAACCCCTGAGTTTTTGTTCACTACCTTTTGCTTGTATACGGAATGTCCACCCATCTTCCATCTCTACAATCAAGTCATCTTCGGTATCTTTGGCAAACTCTTTAATTGAGAATAAAGAACGTAGGTCATCATTTTCTAGCATCTCTTTTTTGATATCTCCTAGGAACTGAACAGCTTGGGTTACAGTATCTGAGACAATAAGAACGTACCTAGACTCCCTAAAGAGCACAGATGCTAGTGTGTAAGCATGGGTTACGGCTGTACTCTTGGCATGATACCTAGGTGCTGCTATGGCTACTTGTTTGCTGTTACTAGTAACAAGGTCCCATATCTCTTTATGAAAGTCAGGAGTAGGAGCTGGTTTATCAAAGTTCTTCCTCAACACAGAGTTGACAAACCCTTCCATAACGGAAGCATTAAGCTTCGATACTGGTGGTGTTGGGAGTGACATCTACAGCTTCTATTTCTATGGTGTTAGCCCTAGCATTAGCAAACCTAGCAAACTCTTCTGAGAGCTTAAGTAACCTGCTATCAATGGTTTTCTCAACTTCTTCCTTAACGGGGTTCTCATTGAGCTTTTGTTGCTTAGTCAACAATTCTGTAGTGATCTTTAAAGCTACATGAGCTTTAATTGGAATACGAATAATTTCCCCAGTCTTTTGATCAAACTGAGCATCACCCAAGTCAATACGTTCTTCAGTAGCCTTTAGAGCCTTTTGGATAACTCTCTTGAGGTTAGAGTCCATCTGTTGAACATCTTCAGTTTGAAGCTGTAAAGAGTAATCTTTAAACCAATCAGCAGTCTTCCACATCTTAAGAGTCTGTAAGGGTATACCCGTAACTACAGCAGTCTCTGCCATATTGCCTAGCATAAGATAGGTACTAACAGCCTCTAGCTTCTGGTTTTGTGTCCAGACTGATCTTTTGTACCTACGATCATTGGATAGTTTTCTTTTCATTTTTTAGCAGTCTTGGCTGACTCTTTAAAAGCCTTAGCAGTAGGAGCACCTTTAGCACCTGGTGTACGCATCTTCTCTCCAGAACCCTTGGCTATCCTTTTCTTCTTTGCATGGATATTGGCATAAAGACCCTTGGGGTTAGTCCCTGTAGATATAGGCATTTAACACTTCCATTTCTTAAGAGCTTTATTAATTCTTGAATCAGGGTCTTTAGCCTTGGCTGTACCTGTCAACTTCTTCTTCATTCCACCCATACGAGCACAGAATGAATCCTTACGAGAACCACCTTCAGGTTGTGGAGGTTTAAGGTTATGACCTTCTTTTTTGGCAGAAGCTCTGCCTTTAGCATTAAGTCCACCTGAAGGGGATTTACCTTCTTTACGTTGCCAAGCTCCTGCCATAATACTTTCCTCCTACTGGTTTAGACTGTATCATACTTCTAGAAAATATATTTTGCAAATTACTTGTAAATGAATACTTTTGTGGACTTGACAGCTTATTTTGATTTGAGAGATACTGCGAGCAGTTCTTTTTTCTTTTACTGTTTTCTTTTTTCTGGTCAGATAGAGTACATATAGCAGGTTTGATACAGATGTTATTAAGAACATATATGTGCGAGTATCGTAGATACGAGCACCAATAGAAAGACAATAGCCCTACGGGTGTACATAGTCTTAACAACCCCCTCTTGTTTAAAAGTATGCAGCGGTGTTATAAAAGGTGATAAACCCCTATTAACACTAAAATAATTTCCCCCCTACCTACCTATAACATAGCAATATTAGCTACAAATACAAACTAACACTACTATTACTACTACTATAGTATTAAGTTAGTACTCACTAACTTGTATTGTAGAGTGTTACTTATGTATCAATAACTTAGCCCACTTATCCACAACATTATTTAGCTGCCCTTCCATACTAACCTGTTCGGTGTCTGATGCCATTTAAACAGCTTTAATCCTATCTCTAAAGCCATATCTCTTCAACCTAATACCATTCCCGCTACTGCCCCAATAAAACCCTCCAGTCCTCGGTCTACATCTTCCGTTACTCTCAACCCTTGAGAAAGTATTTCTCGTAGCTGCGTCACAACTAACACCTACTTCGCCTACGCTCCCATCTTGTAGTGTGGGTGCTTGGTTGGTAGGCATAACCCACGCCAGTCGCCTTCGGCTTTGTGTCATGGGCCATGCAACAGTTCGGTGCGGGTTTGGTTGTGGGGTCGCTTCAGCTCGGTTTTGTTGGCTCGGAAATTTTCACCCTCTCTTGGGCGAGAGGGATGAAAATCCCCTCGCTTTATCAACAAAACAAGGAGTTAGTTATGTCACAGCAAAATACTTTCGATTTCAATGGTTTCAATGAACTCACAGAACGTAAACCTGCGGGCTTACAAATTTTCTTAGCGCAGCAGCTCCTCTCCAATGCACTTTGGACTATGGAGAACTACGACAATCCTCGTCAAGTAGAAGTTCGTGATGCGCTCAATGCACTCAAAGCGTTGCGTGTTCAGCTCAAAGCCGATGCACTAGCTCGTGCTTAATCAAATAGGTAGTATGACTAGTTCATACTACCTTTTTTTATGTTCTACTACTGGAGATACTTATGAAATTCTGGCACTTCTACATTATTAAATCACCGCTACTTTTTGTCGGTTACCTACTTGGTACTCACGATGTAGCATTTCTTTATGCAGCTATTGGTTCACTAGTAGCTATTCCTTTATTTGCTTACGTAGATCAATAACATGGAACATCACGCTATACACCTAGATGGTAATGCTGTAGTTCGTAGAGCTGACTATGGCATATCAGACATTGAATGGAAACATGGATGCAGAATTATCCAGATCAACTATAGACAAACATCTATGGCTATCGAGTATGTTCGTAGACTTGGCTATGACGTTATAGACGATGCTCAATGGAAAGAGTTCATAAGCTCACTGGATGATCTTGTAGATGTTCCTAATAACAATTTCATCAGTACCAGGGTTGTCTACGACAAGTGGGACACCAAACCAACTATTTATTAAGGAGAATATCATGGAAGTAGAAAACACTAAAGAATGCGCTGATTACTATCGAGCAGTACAACTATTGCAAGAAGGTGAACGCAAGATGCAACTCGGTATGAATGACTTGGCTCATTGTTGCATCTTAGAAGCTATGCACTTGTTAGGTTACAAAACTATTGGAGAAATAAATGAAGAACAATATTGATGAAATCTTAGATATCTGCTTGGCAGTATCTATTGGTACAGCTTTAGCTGCAATGTTAATCGTCTGGTGTTCCACGTGAAACACAAAAATTACATCATTAGTTTAATGACTAGTTCCATAATAGGAACTAAGTCATTACATTCTAACGTGCCTCACGGCAAGCTTCACGCCAGCGTAGCTGGCATTTGCTTGCAAGGCTCGTCACTCACATCACAATCGGGCTTGCCAACCGCCCCTCTGGGCGAGGGCGGCTTGGCTACGCCCTCAATATCTTTAACTTTAGGAGATTCAAATGATTGATTTAGTTGATGAGATGGATTGGGAAGACAGTGAGAACGTACCAAAACTCACTATTGAAGAAGCTCTTTTTGAAGAGTCAAACCCTTTTGACAAGTGCTTCAAATCAGGTATTTATACCTATTTGAACTGGTTTTACGATGGAGAGCAGGACGATTTCTTACTTTAATCAAGCATTTCTTTATATTCCATTGTTCGTACAGTGGAATATAGAGGCGATGTTGCCTTGAGGAGAAACATATATGGATACTGAAACATCCACTTTGTATGCTGCTGCAACGGAGAGCTTAGTCTCCGAATCATCAGCTACAAGTACCTTTGAGAAGATGATCCAAGTAGCTTTTACCCATAGTTCTGGTGAAACTTTTACCAAAGAGCTACGGGAGACTGAAAAACAGATCAAAAAAGACTTTGAAGTCAGCTCTATGCCTGGTCCTTGGAGGTCAGCAAAGTCTGTTATTCAAGGTGCATTGAAGATGGGTATTGGTCTTGTTGATGACAATGGTGGTTTTTATGGCAAAACTCATCTACAAAACAAAATTAAAGCTTTAAAAACTGATGTTAAAGAGCCTTTAACCAACGAGGCATATGCAACAAAGGTTTGTAGCTTGCTATCCAATGTTCCTGAAGAACTGGATGCTAAAAAAGTCTATAAGTTAGTCATAACATTTTTGGAGGGTGTAGTTTAAATGCTTACAAAAGGCATTGAGGTAATGAAGTATGTGAGAGCCAGTGCTGGTAGGGCTGGTATTTCCATTGTCTTTGAAGATGTAAATCAGCCTAGGCATGATGGTAAAACCATCTATTTGCCAAGAATCACATACAAAACTACTGATTTGGAGCTTAAAGAACTGATGACATCGGTTGACCACGAGGTTGCCCATGATCGTTTCAGTTCTTTTGAAGTTCTAAAAGAAAAAGCCATTGATCCCAAGGGTATCTTGCTATTTATGTGGAACTTCATGGAAGATTCCAGGATTAATAACATTGAAGCTCGGGAATATCTAGGTTTTAAAGAGAATTGGGATGAATGTACGTCAGGTTTGGTTGATAAGATTGTCAACAGATCAAAAAAAGATGTCTCAACCATCTCAAAACTCACTACAGCATTGATTTGTTGGGAAGCAGGTATTTCTGCTTCAAATTTCCCTAAAATTCAACTGGTGACCGCTAAAGCATCTCCAGACGCTAGGATTCTGGATGTTCTTAATAACTTTTCTGATCGTCTTGTATCTTGTCATTCAATATTGGATAAACGACTAGGTACTACTGCAACATTTGACTTGGCTCAAGAGATTCTTGAAAAACTAGGTGAGAAAGTAGCCATCAAGAAAATCAAAGTCAAGACAGAAGATGCAGAAGCTACAGATAAACTGGATGCTAAATCTGGAATAGTCACTGAAGTTGAGAGCAAACTACCTGTTGAATCAAGTAAATCTAGCAGCAAAGAAGAAGATAAAAAGCTTTCAAGAGAAAAACCTGAAGAAGATGAGTACAAGATCATTAATTTGGTTTTAACTGAAGAAGATTTAGCCAAATACTCATTAACAATGCCAGAAGAAGGCAATGAAATGGGTAAAGTTGGTATTAATTTTGAGCCAATCAAAACAACAGGAGGTTGGGACCTAACTGACTACGAAAAGTTCATCATTGTGGACTATCCTAGGAAAACAGGTCCCGAATGGTTTTTAGAGAGTAGTTTTGCGTCTTTTGTAAGAGAGTTTGAGGCAAACATAACACCAAAACTTGTGTCTCAAGAGAATTTTGCTCAACAAGTTCGTAGACTTATTCAAATTAAAGCCAAAGTGCAAAGACAGTATGGTGTAAAGAAAGGTAAATTAGATCAATCTAGGTTATCTCGCATTTGTTTCAAAGCACCTGGTTTTAGTGAACGTATTTTTAAGAACAAAATTGAGAACAAAGTTCTTGATGCAGCAATCACAGTCTTGGTTGATATGTCTGGTTCAATGTCAGGTGAAAAAGTTCAATATGCTTTGGCATCTACATTGCTAGTCAATGAAGTCTGTTCTACTTTAAATATCCCAGTTGAGATTCTTGGTTTTACAGACTGTAGAGACAAACATGGTGATCATCAACCAGCAATGATCATTTACAAGTCTTTCCAAGACTTTAAAGTATCAGATGATCATTTAAAAGAGTACTTTGGTCGTAGTTCTAGGTATATGTCAGGTAATCCTGATGGCGAAAACATCTTGTGGGCGCACGATAGGCTTATCAAAAGAAAAGAAAGAAAGAGAGTAATGATAGTGATGTCTGATGGTAGCCCTGCTGCAAGCAAATCTTCAAGTGGGTTAGGACAATTCACAGACAAAGTTATTAAAGAAATAGAACGATCCAAGGTTGTTGACATCTATGGTTTGGGTCTTTGTAGTAATTCTGTAGAGAGTTATTACACAGCCAACAGTGTTGTTGATAATCCAGCGGATATTCCAAGCAAGTTAATTGAGTTAATAGAAAGGAAAATTATCAATGTCCACTAAGAAAGTAGAGGACCTCGTTAAGTCAGCTTTGAAAGAAGCTCTTGACAAGAGGAAACCACCAGGAACAGCAGAGCCTATATCAGAAGCATACAAAGCTGTAGATTCATCTGATTTTGGCTCAACAACAACAAAAGTAATGAATGACAATCAAATTTTATTTTCTGATTTGATTTCTGACGATACAGTTGCTGACAAGGATAATTTCCCTGTTACAACATTTCACGATTATGCTTGGGATGAACGCATAGCTTCATTTGTTCCTAGTATCAATGAGAGCTATGTGATTGATAAAGACTTAGCAGGAAGTATTCTCATGGCTTGGGAATTGAATGAGAAAGTTCTCTGTTATGGTCCAACAGGTGCTGGTAAATCTAGTCTTGTTGAACAACTATGTGCTCTAACCAACAGACCTTTTATTCGTGTTAATTGTACAGGTGACATGGATTCATCCATGATCTTTGGTCAACTGACAGCAGAAGATGGCTCAACAGTTTGGGTTGATGGTGCTGTAACCGAAGCAGTTCGATATGGTGCTGTGTTTGCTTGGGATGAGTGGGATGTAACTCCCCCAGAGATTGCAATGGGTCTGCAATGGCTCTTAGAGGACGAAGGCAAGCTTTTCTTAAAGGAGATGCCTGGTAGTACCAAAGACAAGCAAATAACGCCTCACGAGCATTTTAGGATTGTTGCTATCGGTAACACACAAGGCCAAGGTGATGACACTGGTTCTCATGCAGGTACTAACGTTCAAAACACTGCAACGCTTGACAGGTTTGGTACAGCTATATACATTGACTATCTCAATCCAGGCATTGAAGAAACTTTGTTAGTCAACAAGTGGCCTTCAACAATAACAAAGAAAGCAGCTAAAGAATTGGTTAAACTAGCCAACCTAATCAGACAAGGCTACAAAGCCAATCAGTTTAGTTTGACTATTTCTCCCAGGTCTTTGTTTAGTATTTGCAGAAAAGTAAGTGCTGGACGTTCTCTAAAGAAAGCTTTTACCTTGGTCTATCTCAACAAACTCAATGACACACAACGTAAAGTTGCTGACGAGTTATTCACTAAAATCTACGGCACATCGGAGTAAAGCATAAAGCCATATAGCCCTCATTGCGAGGGCTATTTACTTTGTGTTTTACAAAGATCAACATGATAGACAACAAACAAATATTAGCGAATGCTCCTAGTAACATGGGGGAACAAATCCATGTTAACCATAAAGGCTGCGAAGCAGGTATTGACAATAAGAAAAGACTGTACATCAAACGTACAGAAAAAGGATTAGTTGCTTATTGTCATCATTGCAATCAATCTGGGTTTGTCAATGATTCCTCTAGACTATCTTCTTGGGTTAGTACCAAAGAACTAGCATCAGCTTACAAACACAATACTAAACCAGTACTTTCTACCTTAACAACAGAAGGCAAGGTGTGGTTACATTCCAATTACTGCGATACCAACGATACTTTATTTGCAGGTATTGCTGGGGAACGACACAAAGTTGCGCTTACACTACTAAACCCCGAGCAAGAAGTTATTGGATGGCAGGTACGAAACCTGCTATTTACACCTAAGTACTTGACACACTACGTCAATACTGACAGCAAAGGTGATGCAAGTTGGTTTCACAAAAACAGCAAGACTTTGGTAATAACAGAAGATTACCTCAGTGCATACCGAGTACACAAAAATACAGGGTTTAGCTCTGTAGCGTTACTAAGAACAATGATTTCTGACAAAACTTTATCCCAGATGTATGAACTTAACTTTGAGTTTGTATTTATTTGGCTCGACCCTGACAAAGCTGGACAAGAAGGAGCAACCAAAACATATAAAAAACTCAACCATTTTTTACCAACACAAACAAAAGTTGCCATCTTTGGCATGGACAAAGAACCTAAAGAATGCACACCAGAAGAACTGAAAAGCATTCTTGTATGAAGGAAGCAAATGGACTATGACGTTCTGTATCTTTGCTCTCAAAGCAAAGAGAACTTAAACAAATACAGGCGGTACATTAAACCGCATGTAGTTGTAAAAGAAACAAACACCATTCTTGATGGGATGGACAAGTACTACAAAACATTTCCAAGCATTGATACATTCAACTGGGATTCGTTTTCAGCTTATTTGATTGCAGATCAAAGTAAGCGACTTACAGATGATTCAATTGTCAAGCTACGCATGACATTGACCAAAGCAAAGACTTATGTTCCACACCATGCACATGAGGAAGTAATCAAAACTCTTATTGAGTTAGATTACTTAGCTCTTATCATGGAAGAATGCGAAAAAGTAAAGGAGGGTACAAGTGACCTTGAACACGTTCATATCATTGCTACAAACGCTCTCAAAGATGTTGAAAGATACATCGAGAAAGATGAACTATTTGTTAGTGCTGATCTTTCTGCAATCGCTGATCGAATTAGTTCTAGCGGTTATGAATGGAGGCTTGAACAACTTAACCGATCTCTCGGTCCGTTACGTACTGGTAACTTTGTCATTGTTGCTGCTAGGGTGGAAGTAGGTAAAACTACATTCCTTGCTAGTGAGGTCAGTTACTTAGCTCAACAGTTACCCAAGGGTAGACCAGTTGTTTGGGTTAACAACGAAGAAGAGTCATCAGTTGTATTCTTTAGGATTGTTCAAGCTGCATTAGGTGTAGAAAGCAAAACAATGATTGCTGACTCTAAAGCATCTATGGAATCTTACACAACATTGATGGGTGGCAACAAAGACAAGATACGTGTTACTAAAGACATGAATCATGTACGTGATCTAGAAACATTGTTTAGAGAAGTTAATCCAGGTTTGATTGTATTTGACCAGCTTGATAAAGTTGATGGCTTTAAGTCAGATGAGAGAGAAGACATCAAGCTAGGCAAAATATACAAATGGGCTAGGGAACTAGCAAGAACTTATGGTCCTGTAATTGCAGCTTCACAACTCAGTGCAACAGCAGTGGATATGAAAGACCCACCATTCATTGGCCTAGATGCCTTGCGTGGATCAAAGACTGACAAACCAGGTGAAGCTGATGTGGTAATCACATTAGGTAAGTACAAAGAACCAAAGAATCCCGAAGAAGAAATGATTAGGACAATCAATGTTCCTAAGAACAAACTACCAGGAGGAGGTGCAAAACAAATGGAATCAGAACGTCATGGTCAATACCTAGTAACTATTGATCCAATCAGAGCTAGGTTTGAATAAGGAAACACATGGATCAATTAGAAATGAAAAGATTAGCAGAACTTTATAACGTAAATCTGTCAGCAAGTGTAATCAACTTTGCTACACAGTGTTATGGCATGGGGTACTCAGATGGTAGAAGACAACAAGAAATACTACATTTAAGAAAGGAGAAAAATGACAGCATCACAATCAGCGATACAACCAAAATTCGTAGCGATTGACGTTGAAACAACGTTAAACGGCAACGAAGACGTAGGACTAGCTCATCCTATGCACCCAATGAACAATGTTGTAGCTTATGGAATACATCATGGCGACTTTCCTATGGCTACATATGAAAGCAAAAACTTTTGGGATGTTTTGTCAGCAACAAAACAAGGAGTAGTTATTTGTGGACACAACATATCTTTTGATTTGATGTATCTATATAAAGAATCTCAAGAGTATCGCAAACTACTTCAACATCATCCTATTTGGGATACACAACTTGCAGAATATATCTTGAGTGGTCAACAAACTAAGTTTTCTAGCTTGGATGAGTTGAGCATTCAGTATGGTTTGCCAGTCAAAGATGATGCTATCAAGAAGTATTTCCAAGCAGGGTTAGGGTCTGACTACATTCCTAAAGAAGAACTCACACCTTATTTGCTTCAAGACATTGAGAACACCAAAGCAATAGCTATATTGCAATGGGAAAGAGCAGTCAAAGCTAATCAATTGTCTTTGATTAGATCGCAAATGGAAGCTCTTCATGCAACAACAGAAATGATGTTCAATGGTTTACACATTGACACAGCAGCTCTAGACAAGTACACAGTTGAGGTTGTTAACGAGTACGTTGAAGTAAAGCTTGACTTAGAAGAGTTAGCCAAAGATCACATTGATGATATCAACAGTCCAAAGCAATGGAGTCAATTTTTCTTTGGTGGTACTAAGAAAGTAAAAGTCAAAGAAGAAGTTGGTGTATACAAAAATGGTAATACCAAATTCAAGTTGGTAGAAAAGACAGTTAAGATCAAACCATTTATTACGTATACTCCTGATCCTGATAAAGTATCTTCTAAGACTGGACAAGTATCTGTAGATGACACAGTGCTTAACGACATGCTTGCTCACACATTCAATGCTGAAGCAATAGGGTTAATCAACAAGTTGCTAAAGTATCGTGAGTTGTCTAAGCAGCTATCAACGTATGTGCAAGGTTTAAGTAAACACATGATAGGAAACTTCATACATGGCAAGTTAAATCACACAGCAACAGTCACAGGTAGGTTGTCTTCAACCAATCCTAATCTACAAAACATTAGTAACAACCCTATCAAACAGATATTTACTTCCAGGTTTCCTGGAGGCAAGATTCTTGAGATAGATTTCAACCAACTAGAAGTTGTGGCTCTAGCACATGTTACTAGGGACAAACAGCTTATAGCTGACATCTCTGGTGGTGCTGATATTCACAGCGAACTATACAAAGACATGTTTGGGAGGATGCCAACTAAAGAAGAACGTAAACCATTCAAATCAAGAACGTTTCAATTGATCTATGGTGCAGGTGCTAAAGCAATCAGCAAACAAGCGGGTTGTAGCCTTGAAGAAGCAAAGAAGTTCATTGATGTTTTTTACAAACGCTATCCAGATGTAGCTGAGTGGCACAAAACATTTGCAGAGAAAGTTGAATACGAAGCCAAATACGAATTAGATGTAAATGGATTTCTAGAGAAAGTTAAAACGTTTGTGTTACAAACTGAGACTGGCAGGAAATTTGCTTTTAAGGAGTATCACAATGCTGATAGTTGGTCATCTAGGACTTATAATTTTAGTCCTACAGAATTGAAAAACTATCCAATCCAAGGTTTAGCTACTGGAGATATAGTCCCAATGATGTTGGGTATTATCTTTAGGAAACTAAAAAACAGAGAAGACATCAAGATGGTTAACACTATCCATGATTCTCTGATGTTCGATGTCAGTAGTGATTCAGTAGAGTTTTTTACAAAGGAGTTAACACAAACACTAAAACAAACACATGAGTATTTTGAGATATTGTTCAGGACACCTCTGGCTCTGAAGCTCAATGCAGGAGCATCAGTAGGTGACAATTGGTTCAACATGAAAGAAATTTAACATGGCAATGATGACAGGCGTAGTGGAAGCCACATCCACAAAAGAAGTAAACACTAAGTTTGGTGCAAAGCCCACTTACTCGATGAAAGTAAATGGCAATTGGGTCAAATGCGGATTTAAAGACCCAGGAGTTCAAGCAGGTTATGAAGTTGAATTTGATGGTGTAACAGGTACTTACGGCATGGAAACAAAGTCTGTAAGCATTCTTAAGAAAACAGCAACACCAGTACCACCTACTCTTACCACAGAGGGTAAAGTTGGTGTTTTAGGGCCATCAAAGCATAGCTATAGTGGTTACAAAGAGAAAGTGTTTCCTATTCCTCCTCTTCATGGAGACAGAGCTATTGTTCGTCAGAACGCTTTAGCTCGTGCAACTGATCTTTATATCGCAGCTAGAGGCGGTAAATCATTTGAGTTGGAAAGCTCAACGCTTGATCTTGTGATAGCTTTGGCTCGTAAGTTTGAGTCTTACACAGCAGGAGACATTGACATGGCAGAAGCCATGAAAGAAGATTCTGAAGAAAACATAGCAGCTCAAGAGTAATCGTATAAGGTCAGTGGGTAACACCACTGGCCTTTTTTTATGCTATCAACCAAAGGAGTAAACATGACTGCAAAGGAATTGTATGAATTACTTGACCGATTAGATATTGACTATGATGTTATAGAAATATTTGAAGGTTCTAGATTTTTGATGTTTAAAGTAGAAGAGGATGAAGAATGAAAAGAGAAACAATGATTGACCAACTTGTCGAGGATGACATTGAAACAGTACGTCAAGCCATGCAACATAATGACGTTGAATACTTAGATTACATTTTGCGATTTGGGATAGGTTATGACAAAATGTCTAATGAAGAATTGTTTGCACAGTTTGAAAACAGAGCATGGGATATAGAAAAATGAAAACATACAAAGTAGATATTGAAATTGAGTTAGAAGACGAAGCTGACGGGTGTAATTGGATATACAAAGCTGTTCAAGATTTGTTGGTAGGTAATGAGATGATCACTTCCTTTAAACAGGAGCAAATAAATGAAAGCACTGATTGATGGTGACATCGTAGTGTATCGTGGTGCAGCATCAGCAGAGACAGACGAAGCATGGATAGCCCAATCAAGGGCTGACCAAATGATTCAAGACATCTTGGCTGATACAGGTGCTACGTCTTACAGTGTGTTTCTAACAGGAACGGGGAACTTTAGAAGAGAGATAGCCCCAAGTTACAAAGCTAACAGACCAGACAGTAGGCCAGCACATTGGCAAGCTGTCAGAGAGTTCCTAGTAACACAGCACAAAGCACAGATTTGCAATGGCTACGAAGCAGATGATGAGATGGGTGTCCAGCAGGATAAAGTTGGTGGTACAACAGTGATTTGTAGCATCGACAAAGACCTGCTACAGATACCTGGGAGGCACTACAACTTTGTCAAGAAGGTGTTTCAAGAGGTTACACCAGACGAGGGTTTGAAGTTCCTTTACTTGCAGAGCCTCATAGGAGACCGCAGTGACAACATTGTGGGTGTACCTGGTATAGGCCCCGTCAAAGCTGCACAAGCATTAGCAGAGCTGCTACCTGAAGAATGGTATGACAAGTGCCGTGCAATGTACAACGATGACGAACGTTATCACCTCAATATGCAACTGCTCTACATTTGGCAAAAGCCTAACGACAAGTGGTTACCCCCAACAACAACCGACACGCCCCCACAGGGCGGGGAGGAGGAACAAAACAATGCCACGACCACAACAACGACATAACCCCAACGGCTACCGCAGCGGCTTAGAAGCAAAGTTCCAAGCTGCTTGTGAAGACAAAGGTTGGAAGCTGGCATACGAAGCTAACAAGATCAAGTATGTTATCCCAGCCAGCAACCACACTTACACACCTGACTTCACTGTTACTAATAACGTCTACATAGAAACAAAAGGTCTATGGACGGGTACAGATAGAAAGAAGGCTATCTTCATTAAAGAGCAGCACCCAGAAATAACCATTCTGTACGTACTACAACGGGATCAGAAGCTCTCAAAGAAGAGTACTGTAACCTACCTGGACTGGGCAGCTAAACACGCCATAGACGCTTGTGTGTTCTCTAACAACGAACATTGGACAAAGTTTATTTTAAATCACATTGGAGTACAAGAATGACACCTGGTATACGAGTTGATCTTCTATATAAAAAAAGAACAAACTACCACAACCCAGATCAAAACTGGGTACAACAAACAATGTTGGGTGTTAAACCCGCTGTCAGTAAGCAACTTAAGTTGTTTACTTGGGCAATAGTGATCATATATGTTCTTTTAGCGAGCATAAAGGTACATGTATGAGTTATACGTTTTACAACATAGTATCTTTGATACTAATAACAACGGGTTTGTTAGGGGTTGTCTGCTTAACAAGCTTTTTAATTTGGATCATCATACAGGAGATCAACGATGACTGACTTGGAATTAAGACACTGCGTAATAGTTGCTGAACAAACACTGGCTAAACCAGCACATTCAACCCCACTTGAAATACTGTTAAGTAAAGCACTGCTAGAATTAAAGGGCAGAGTACTTAAACTTACAGACAACTATGAAAAACTACAAAAAACTATATGAAGAACTAAGGCAAGCTATTGATGGGGGCTATGCTTTAGCCACCCATGAAGATGCTTTAGAATCTGTTAGGCAAAATCCTGTAGCGTATTGCGCTGAATGCGGAGCTGATGGTGGACATGCGCTCTATTGCGTGGCTTGTGCTGAAAAATATGTAAATAAGGGGACAAGAATGACTAAAGACGAAACACTACGCCTTGCACTAGACACACTTAAAGAAGTGCGAGAGGAAACACTTCGATTAATGAGAAATGGAGAAAGACTTTATGCAGAAGATAAGGTGTGGTCAACTATTATTACTATCCAAGAAGCACTAGAAACAAAAGATAGACCCGTGCAAGTGTCTCCTCTTGAGTTTGTTGAAATTGTTTATGAGAAAGAACACTTAATTGGTAGACCAATAGTTTGGGCGCAATGGCCTAATGCGGAGAAGATCACATGAAAAAACCGATGTGGGATAGCAAAGCTGTTAAAGCGTATGAAACTGGACAAGGCGTGGAATTGGTCAATGAACCATATCCACATTACATACCAAACACAAAAGGAGAAGAACACATGACACTAGACTGCGTAGGTTGGTTTGGGTATGACACGGGCCTACATCTTTGGTTTGAAACAAACAAAGGTGATGATGACTCTATTCCGTTATACAAAGAACCACCACAGCGTGAATGGGTAGGGCTGACAGAGGAAGAAGTTAAAGAGTGCTTTACTATAACACCTGATCAATTTCTGCCGTGGCACATTTACAAAAGAATTGAAGCCAAGCTGAAGGAAAAGAACACATGAACTGTCCTGAATGCGGAGCTTGGTCTAGCGTTAAACAGACTAAAATGCCTAGAAGACGTAGAGAATGTGCCAACGGACACCGCTTTACAACAGAAGAGAGGTGTATTGATCTAGCACTAAAAGAACAAAAAAGGGAAAGAATGAATGCTGCACAAGCTCTTAGTCCTAGAAATAAACCTCGTAGTATTATTCACAAATGTTATTAAAAACATGTGTTAAAAAATAAGTTACATTTGATGTGCGGAAAGTATCGTTAAAAGGTACTTTCTGCACACTTAAACTTTTATTACTTTACCCCTAAATTCAATGTTATTTTTGTCTAACACTTTAACCACTTCAGGCCACAATAAAATGCCTTTGTGTAAAGTTAGAACAACAAATCCGCTTCTCCAGTTAGTAGGAGAATTCTCTAAATAGTTTTCAAATTGTGGGCCTTGTGGGTCTGCTAGCGTACCTGTGTCAATACCATATCTTGTTCCGTTGTAATCGTCAAATGGAGTGACTTTAAGACTATGTAAATGGCCTGTGACCATAGTGACACCAGAATTTAAAGTGTTATTATGAGTGGCATGTATTCCACCTTTCCACCTGTGTTTAACAATAACGCGATCTGTTATCCAGGTGCTCCAACATGGTTCCCATAGTGGAAAATGGTCTTTAAGACTAAAACCTTTTATCTGCTCATACTGTGGAGCGTTAGCAGCTAAGCGGTTTTCAAACCTAGCATCATGGTTACCTAAAGGCCAAATTAACTTAACCTTGTGGTTGACTTTCCTAGCCTCATCTTCAATCTCACCAAGGGCTATTTCACAAGCTTTAAGCTCCGCAATTAACGTGGGAGTACTATCCCAGCCGATCCTTGGAAAACGGCTTATAGAGGCTCCATCAAAGGCATCCCCATTATTGATGACCGCTTTAATGTTTTCTAGGTTTTGAATGGCCCAAATCAAACCCCTGAATGCTGTAGTCTTGATGCCAGGCCAGAAATGTGCATCACTAAATACAATAACTGTTCCGTTTTCTATTCCTAGATTCAAGCGCTCTGGTTTTGTTCCAACCATGTCATAGAGCGTATTAGTCTTCATTTCTTCTTCGTATCTGGCTTCTAATGCGTCCCTTCTATTTTGAATATTCCTGACTGACATTCCTATAGACTTGCTCATGGTCTGTGGATTTCTATTACACATGTCAAACAATGTAATAAACTCTAAGTCAGATATTCGTTCAATCATAATTTCTTTCTCCAGTAGAGAGTTCCTTTAGCACCCCACGGATGTAGGGGTTCATATAACTTATACCCACAAGAGATTAAAGAGTTAGAAGACGCAGGGTTATAGTATGTATCACTAATAGCCCAAGCAAATCCTAGCTTCCTAGCCATCTTTTCTCTCGCTCTAATGAGCTTTTTTTGCAATCCTCTACCACGGAAGGAGCTAACCACACCAGCACGACACAAATAACAGCAGTCAAGCCACCGAGCAGAAGGGGATACACCACAAAATCCAATAGGAATGTTATTGTCATAAATTACCCACCACCATCCATTTGAAACGTTATATATAGAATCACCAGGCAAACATTCTTTTTGAAGTTTATTAAGAACTTCAACGTTACTAAGAACACTGGTGTCTACGTGTTTGATTTGCATAGCAATATTGTCGTTTTAATATGTGACAATTTTTGGACAAAAAAGAGGGGGAAACCAGTTCCCCCTTTTAAATTACAGCAATGCAAAGAGTCTTAACTGTACTTCCTAGTACCAGTTTTGTCAATTATTAGTGCCATTTTCCTAGGTTTGTCGTAGGGGTTATTGGGGATAGACACATGTGTCCACCTGTCAAACTCCCTAATTACTTGATCAAACTGCAAATCTGAAGCAATAATAGCCTTGGTTACATCGTCAGGTGTGAGCCCAGGAACCCTAATATCAGCAGCACAGCCAACACGATGCTGAGAACTGTCACGACTTCCAACCGAGTCATTAACCTGTTTAGACCTAAATGCACTGTTAACAATAATTGGAGGGTTATTAAGCAGTTGCTTAACCAACTCAAGAAACTCTGCCAACCTTTGTAGATTTGCTTTTTCAACTTCATTAGGTACATTTTCAAACTCCCTGTGGTCTGTGTGTGTTAACTCTTCTAGAGTAAAGTGGTTAGTTAATTGAGTCATTTTGATGGGGTACTCTGGTGTAGTAGTGCATCTTTGTTCTGGCTAGATGCAGATGAGCCAAAATAGAAACTTATAACTCCTGTCCAAGCAGTCCCAAGTGAACCTAAAAGTATCATTAATGCTTCGCTAGACTGGACTTTGCCTGACATCATGCCTACCATGATACCAAAAAATCCGATTGTGATACCAATAGCCAATATGGGTGGGATCATGGACTTAACAGACACCTGCATATCTCTAGCAGATTTTCTGTCTTGAGTAGCTAATTGCTCAAAGTCTAAGCCCATTTCTTGGGCTTTTGCCTTAAGTGCTAGTTCAGCTTGCTGTAATCCCGCAACCTGATCTGCCGTTAATTTGTTTGAATTAATTGACTGAGTTACTTCCTCAGATGAAATACCGAGGGTTTTTCCAATCAATTCAGTAGCCATGCCAGCTAAAGGACCCCCCAAACAAGATGCTATGGTTGGTGCTAGTTGTTCTATCCAAGACATATTAACCTCCTAGTTTACTTCGTTGATAATCTAAATGGATACCATACATAAGAGCTGCAAATGTTGTAAACAATATAAACACACCTGCTGACAATGCAATCCTAACCTGCCATTTATTGATGAACTGCCTTTTTTTAAAAGCAGCCATCTCAATGGCTTTTTTTGTTCACGCTCGATTTTTTCTCGCTCTTTTCGCACAGTTTCGCGCATTTCTGTGAACTTTTGCCAAATACCAGGCATTCCGACCTGATAAATGATCATTTCTCTTAACTCCGTCTCCATTTGCTCCAACTGCTGCTGGCGCAATATTCTGTTCATTGCCTCTTCATTGATACTAATATTCTTTGGTAGAGGGTTCTTTTTAGCTTCCTTCTCAGCTTCTTTAAAGGCTTCTTGATGCGTAAAGAACGCCCCTAAATGACTGCCAATGTCATTAACAATATCACTTACATCTTTACCATCTTTTTTAAAGTCTTGGTACAACTCCACACACTCACGAATACCAGCATGGGCAGCCTTACAAGCAGAAATAACAGCCAAGACTTCTATCATAGAATAATCCTACTTCCATTTTCTAGTAGTATGTAACTACCACTTTCTAAGAGAAGATCACCCACAGAAACAGAACCACCAACAGCTTGCATCACAACCCAGTTAGTCCCGTCAGAAACCAACGTAGCCCAATAGCCAACACCAGCGTTAAGTATTCCTGATCCAGGAGAAACACCACCAATAGGAATAACATTGTTAGAAGCAGACACCAACAATTGGTTTTGATAGTTCTGAATGGTAATGGTGTACCCAGAATAACTGGACGCTAAAGGAAGAGTTACTGTACAAGTAGAACCTGGTTTGTTACTAATAACCCAATTAGTTGGAACACTGAGAGTAAAGTCAGTTGTGTAAGTAACAGGAGGAGAAGTACTTCCACCACCTCCCCCAGTAGCATTGATAGTAACAGCACCCGTTCCACCAGTAGGAGAAATGGTTACATTAGTACCAGCAATAATCTGTAATACACCACTATTAACAGAGCTAACAATTACTTCTCCAGTACCACTAGACGGAGAAACATTTATGTTTGTACCTGCAACTATCTTAACAACACCTACTAAACTAGGAGCAATAGCTCCACCAGTAATGTTTACGTTGCTTGCATCCTGAGATGCTAACGTCCCATACACTGTATTACTAAGTCTTTGGAACCAATCTCTCCAGACAAAGCTTTCCCCAATCTTATCTTGTGGGATAGGAGTTGTTAACTTAGTCATGCTTTAACAATACTTTACATATTTACAGTAACCATTCTTTTGGAGCATAGGCAGCATGTCTTCAAGCTTCTCACCAATGTCATCTCTGACCATAGGAGAGTTGATCATGTGGACTTTCTTTTTATATGTCTTATAAGCCATATCTTTAGCGTCACACACAGTCTTACCTATACCTGAGACAGTCATTACATAGCTACCACAAGTAACTAAACAAGGAGTAGTGTTCTTACCATTGTCATCAGGGCAATACCCAGTTTTAATCTCTGAGAAGTGGATGTTCTTAATACCATCTTCTTCACACAAATCAAAGATTGGATAACCAGTGTTGTGTTTCTTAGTAACATTGTTGTAGGGGTAGTCAGGTTGAGAGACAACAATACCACAGGCTATGTCTTCTTTAACCTTTAAGGTATCCTTACCATTCAACATGTCTAGCATCCACTCTACGGGGTCCCCTATGTGCAGTGCTTGTTGTATCTGGAACAGAGGCCACCCTGGACGGGTAGTAAACTCTAAAGGCCAAGGGCAGCCCTTATCATCAATGATGCAGTTGACATCAATGTAGCCGCTATAACCAATACCATGCAAGAAGTCTTCTAAAGGTAGCAATACTTTGTCAGCCAACAGGCTCTTCTTGGTGTACCTCATTACAGTACCCTGCTCACCAGTGGCAGGACCATGATCTCCTGGCATTAGCTTCTTAAATTCCCAATTTTCTAGATACCACTGAGAGAAGCCACCTAAACCAAACCAACCACCCACAGCCATTTCAGAACCCTTGTGGAACTCTTGGAGAACAAACTCACCATCGTAAGCATTGTCTTTTTTCCACTTGTTGAGCATAAATGTCATGTCACGCCAATCTTTGGCACAATAAGATAAAGACTTGTCACCATCCCCAACAGGTTTAGAAACATAACGTTTGTCTTTGTTGGCAAGTACTAACGCAATAGCTTCTTCGTACTTCTTAAACTTTTGCATAGGTATGGTTTCAATACCTGCTCTTTCTAGAACAGCAGCGCCATACTCTCTATCTTGTTCCCAACGTTGACCCTCTGAGTTACAACCAAAGATAGGGTAACCCTTGATGCGGTACTGCTCTAGCTTGTGAATAAACAAGATGTTATCAGTAACAAAGATAAGATCAGCCCAGTTCATACTGGACTCCCAATCTTTAACCTTGTCAATCAAACCATCTCCATTCTCACAACGTGTACCATCAGGGTTGTTACGCATATAAGAACGTACAGTATGACCACTATGCTTGGCTCTTAAAGCCAAGTCAACAGAGAAGCCCAACTGGTCTATGAATAATATTTTCATCATCTATTCCTTTCAGCTTCTTGTTCTCTATATTCTTTTGCTTTTTGTTTTAAAGCTTTTTCACGTTCAGCTCTTTTTTGTTTCTTTTGTTCTGGAGTAGAACCATAGATAGGAAAGCCTAATGTACCCAATGCAGCACGTTCAAAGCCTTCTCCTTCAGGAGCACTACCAGCAGCTTGAAATTGGAATGGAGCAACCATAGCACCAACAGCTTCCAGCCTACCAACAGCACTTTGATCAACTAGTTTTTGAGCAGCAGGACTAGCGTATTCAATGCCACCAACACCAACAATAACAGCTTTAGGAATAAACCCTAACTTGTTAGCAAAAGTTTTATCGGGGTCCATAATCCAGTGATACGGCTCCATAGCATGTTTCATAGCTTGCATAGATGTACCATCAGGCCACTCAATACGAGTAGGGTCTTTGTTTTCCCAAATTGGTCTATTGGCAGTCATCATGTTGATAGCATTCAACAAGGTAAAGTAAGTTAAAGCAGTTTTAAACTGATACAACCTAGCATAGTCTGCTTTGGTTGTAGGACTCATCATGCCTTTAATACCTTCTACAGGTTGCCACTTAGTAGGATTAAGGTCTTTGGGTAAAGCAGAAGTAAAAGCACGTAGTGTAGATAATGTCCAATCAGGAGCAAACAAAGCTACTTGAAGACCCCTACGACCAGCAGGACTGTAGGCAGCCATAGCAATGCGTTTACCAAACTCATTCTGAGAATCTGTAGCCGCTTTAAACCAATTTAATCCACCAAAAGAATCATTGACAAAACTACCAATCTCTTTACGAGCTTTAGCTTCATCAAATGGTTTGCCTTCTTTAGCTGCTTGCATACGAGCTTTAGCCAAGTAGCCATCAGCAACCATAATCTTTCCACCAGTGTGCAAGAAATCCCAAGTAAACTTGTCAAAGTAACCTAGAGTATATTTCTCAGTGGTAGTTAAAGACTTCTCAAGTATCCTAGTTTTAGGACCAAATTTACCAATCATTGAGTCAGCAAACTTGCCTGTAGAAGATAAGATACCACTAGAAACATCTTCTGGCATTTCTAGTTGTACACCACCTTCTCTAATCCATTTGTCTACGTTGTCACCTAACCCACCATTTTTAAACTGCTCAACAGCTTTAGTGATAGCAGATAGTTGTATGTCTTTACCTGTAGTAGCTTTAACAGCTTTTTCAGCTAGAGGTAAAGCAAGAGCTTCTTTAATAGGTGTCCACAAAGGAATGTTAGAACTAGACAGCACTTCCATCAAAGACTTGGCATGGAAGAAAGAACCAATAACGTTGATACGTTTGGTAAGCTGAGAGATAGCTCCAAATGCTTTCATCAAGTCACCAGGACCTGCATCAAACACAAACTTTAAAGCTGGAACCATGTCGGGATGTATAGCGTACCCAGCAAACTGGGGACTATCCATAATCTCCCAGCCCTCTGGCAAAGGACTCTCTGGAGTTATTTCTTTAACCAAAGACTCACCATTGACATTACGAACCTGTTTAAGGTTATCTATCAATCGTTTGTTCTCAATAGCCTTCTGCATAGAAGACGCATACTCTTTATAGATTTCTGCAATGTCTTTTGTCTTTAATTTAAGACGGAAGTCAGACTTACCAGCAGCAGCTATACGAGCATTGGCATCATCTATGTAAGCTTCTAAATCAGCAAATGTTTTAAATACACGTTGTTTACCAAACTTAGATTCAGTAGACATACCCTTCATAGAAGGATCACGACTAGGTGTTCCTAGTAACGCTCTGATAAACTCTTCACGAGCACCAGGGGGAGCACCAGCCCAATCAAGAATGTGGGTAACATAGTCTTGTAACAGACCCTTGACTACACCCTCTTTGACAGCTCTATCACCAATCTCTTTGACCAACTCTTGATATTGTTTAGCAACAGCTAATTCTTCTGGATTAAGGCCAGATAGATCACCTTTATCAACAGCTTCAGCAATAGCTTCTCTACGGGCTGGATCAGTCACAGCCTCCATCATTCTTCTAGATTCGTTGTAAATAATACGTGAGTCAGCTAGTTTGTTGTTAATGTTAGTGCCAACAAACTTTTCTGTTTCTTTAACAGGTTCACTCCAAGTCTTCTTATATTCTTGGTATCCTTCAAAGAACTTAGTTGCTTCAGTCTCACCATGCTGTGCATAGATATCAGAAGCAATCTCATAGAACTCTTGTTCGTCTTTAACGTCACGAGGATCAGTCTTGGTACGATCAATAACAGGTTCAGGTGTAGATACAGGCTCTTGACTAGGTGGAGCACTTGCTTTCTTTTCAGCCAATGTTTTTAGAGCAGCTTTGTTAATCTGATCTTCGTACTCACCTTTAGTCTGTCCTTCAACTTTGGGGTTCTTAACGTGTTCAGCTTCATGTTGAAGAACAAAGTCAATCCACTCTTGAGGAGTTTTAAAAGCATCTTCTGGTAGAGCTTCTACACCTTCTACTTTAGGTTTAGTCCAAGGTTTATCTTTGAATTGTGTGTACAAATGATCTACATCTATATCAATGCGTAATGGTTGACCAGTAGCATCTCTTCTAGTTGTTGCACCAACTCTACTGCCATCAGGACGTACTTTGTCTAAGGTAGTAACAATAGGAAGACCCTCTACAGAGTCAGGTATATCAGCTAATTTAAAAGCCTCTACACCTGCTTTACGTAGATCACCAGTGTGTAACCCAGGAGTTTCACCTGGAGGACTTTCTAACACATGGTCTTCAGGTATCTGACCAGCACGTTTAGCTTGGTCTACGGCAGCAGTACGCTCATGGAAGTTACCCAACTCATCAATAAAACCTTCTTCATGGGTATCTTTGGTAGCATCTTTACGCTCTTGGTCATGCTTGGGACCCATGCGTTCTATTTCACCAGTTTCTTTGTTCTTAATAGCAGCTTCAACCAAAGGAGCTTTGGCTTCTTTCTCAGCTTTTGTTGCTTGAACTTTCTTTAAGAAAGCTTCTTTCTCTTCTGGTGTAGCACCAGGAGGAGGTTCAACAGGAGTTGTATCTACTTTAAGCAAAGGTTTTTCAACTGGATGTCCTAGTATACGTTGACCTAATTTAGTAGGTTTAGTAAATGCACCCATACCAACATCAATTGCTACTGCTTTAGGATCAAAGGCATCACCACCAGTTGCAGCACGTTGAACAGCACCTACAGTACCTAAAACACCTGCACCAATAGCAGCTTGTTTAGCACTAGATGGCATACCAGGACGCATAAAAGGTAATGCACCAGCAACTTGACCAGCAAGAGATGATATAGGTTGTTGCTCTTGTTGTGCTTGTCTAGTCTTTTGTATGTTAGTACCAAAAGCTTTATCAAAAACACCCTCAAGACTAGTAATACCTTCAGAGGCTAATATACCTCCTACAACACCACCAACGACACCTGAGATAGGTTTAGCCCAAACTGGCTGTGGTATAGCCATACCAGCTCTAGCACCTGCTAGAACACCTGGAGTAGCTGCAAGAGATTCACCAGCAGAAGAAGCAAAAGCACCAATGCTACTAGTATCAATCTTAGGTTTAGCAACAGGTTCTTTAGCAGCAACAACTGGTTTGTCTGCTTTAGATAAATAAGCATCTGGATCAAAACCTTTGGTAGGAGTTGGAGCAGATGGTTCTGACTTACTAAGGTAAGCATCAGGATCAAATGCCATATTAAACTCCTAAACGTTGTCTAATCTTAGCGGCACGAGGGTCTTTAGGATTGGCTTTAGCCCACTCCAAAGCTTGTTTATCTTCATCTGACATTGCAGGAGTAGTAGGTTTGTTACTAGGAACAGCACTAGGCTTTTTAGCATCAGCAGCAGCTTTAACAGTGTCTTGAAGAGACAAAGGCCCACCAGACAAACTAGATGGCAATGGACCACCTTTAGCTGGAGCAGCAGCAGGAGGTTTAACAGGTTCAGTACCAGATACTATTCCCAATAGTTTTTGTAAACCTTGTATCTCATATTCTTTACCAGGAAACTCTGGAGAAGATTGAGCAATTGATAGTTGTTCTTTCCATATTTTTGTTTGAATAGCATCTCTTTGTTCAATAACTTTTTTTAAACGATCTGCTGAATGATCTTCAAGTGCTTTACCTGTAATACCTTCCATACCACGGCTTACAAGTTCTCCAAATGTTCCACGAGGATTAACTTTACCTGTTTCATCTAGCACAGCTTTTTCCAAAGCATCTAAAGATTTTTGATAAGTTCTTTCTATACCTATTTTTTTAGTGTTGTATTCATTCCAGGTTAAACGGCTTTCTGTAGCAGATTTTTGATCATTTACTGTTTGTCTATTGTTAGCCAATGCGTCTTGTGTTTTAGTAGCAATTTTTACTTTAGTATCGTTAATTGAATCTTGTTTAACCTGTTCCATTTGCTTCATCTCTTTAGCAAAGTGGTTTTTAGAGTTATACATCAACTCATTGATAACAGCTTTTTTAGTCTTAGCATCCATTGCTTTCCAATTGCCTTCTCCAACTTGGGACACAATTGTGTCTACAGTTTCTTTTGGAAGACGATTAATGCTGGCTTCTAAATTTTTCTCTGGAATGTTATTAAGAACAGATGCGGCTCTAGCAACCTCATCGTACTGTGCTAAAGATTTCTTTTGATCTTGAGCAAACTTTTTATCATCAAGAACTCCTGCATCTTTAAGTAACGCAGCTTGTTCTTTTATAAGACCAACTTCTCCTTTAAGAGCAGCAGCTTTTCTAATCTTTTCAGCATCAGTAGACTTCTGACCTTCAGGGGATTTGTACCACTCTATTAATTTAGCATTAGATTCATTGTCTGCTTTGTAACTAGTAGCAGCAACCATGTTAGCTAACCTAGATTTTTCTGCTAACTGTTGGTCTTCTTGTAGTTTAAGAGCATACTCTTGCGGAGCATACTGAGCTTTAAGACGATCTTGTTGTAGCTTAAGTTGAGTCTCTTCAGCAGCAGCAGCCGCTTGATCCTTAACATAAGGAGCAGCAGCCATATTTTGTTGTAGCTGTAAAGCAGCATTGCTACCCGCAGCTACATCTGACATTAAGTAGGCCATGATTTAATCCTTAATATTGACCGCCACCAAAATCAACATTACCTACACCACCAAATTGATTACCTGCTGATACTGGAGCCGTTACAACTGGGGTGTTTTGTTGACCAGCAAATCCTTGTAAACCAGTAGCAAGACTACCAAGACCTTGTTGAAATCCTTGTTGGTTAGCAGTATTGACAGTGTTACCAGCTTGTTGACCAGCCAATGCACCACCAGTAGCACCCGAATATAAATTACTCAAGTAGTTTTGCATGAATCCTGAATAGCCTTGTTGACCAATTTGTTGCAGTTGGGCAGACTCAGCACCAGAATATAGTTGACCAGTACTAGCAGCTTTAGCTTGAGATGCCTCCATAGCAGGGTCTAGTACACCAGTTTTATATTGGCTAAACCCAGGCATAGCTTGAATGTTACTAGAAGCACCAGGTTGTAAATAACCTTGATACATTTGAGCTAATTGAGCTTGATAGGGAGCCATAGGATTAGCAGTAGCAGTGGCAGAAGCACCGCTTTGTTGGCCTTGACCACCAAATAGTTTACTCACCCCACCACCTGTAAGGGAGTTAACACCAGCAGCTATACCAACGTATGAAGCAACAGCACCAAAAGTCATGATTTATTCTCCCCATTTAATCTAAGTAGTTCGTCAGTAGAAGCTATCAATCCCAAGTCAGCATAGGTTGGGGCTATAACTTCTTCTTCCATCTTGTCTAGGTTCTCTTCACCTAGATGTTTGGTCTGATGTACTGTTACCCAAATGGTATCTTCTACAGCGTACACAGACCTTTTAAGACCTATCTCAGATACAAACACACAGGGAGCTTTGTATTCTTTAGTACCAAACTCAGTAAATACTTTAACTTCTCCTTGCATAATGAAGTTAAGGTGTTGGTGTCGGTGTATTTTACCAACAATTAAAGTGTCTTTGGGAATAAACATTTGTCTAGCATACGTACCACATCCGTAAGTTTGATCTATAGGAGTAAAGTAGTGTGTTAGTTTGCAGTCTGGAAGGGTGTCTTTAATCTTATTTTCTTTAATAAGATGCAGCATACCCTCCTCAACATTCTTTATGTCTTGTCTAAACTTGACCTTTTCAAAAGTGTTTTCATTGGTAATGTTCATTTTCTATACTGAGTCCCACCGCCAACAGCTTGTTCTTGATCCATCTCACCAATCCTAAAGTCAATCTCAGCAGCATCTAACCGCAATGGAACATTGCTAGTACAAAGGAACTGCCAAGCTCTACGTCTGTCAGCACCACTCAAATACACCTGTGCTCTAGGAGCATTGAGGTCAACAGACCGAGGTGTAGAGTAAGAAACATAGTCATTACCCGTGTGGCTAATCTGCATCACACCGCCTTGTACCTTGTCTCCAACAATCTCACACCGACCATAGAACTTACGCTTGGTGCTTCCGTTGTCTCTAATATCTGTAACTGACCTACAGTAGATAGGTTGTCCATCATCTTGATAGATACTAGTACTAAAGTAATACAACTTAGCATTGTCATCATCTAAAACATAAGGAACATCATTTATTTCTGCATAGTAAGTACCACGAAAATAAGATTCGTAGTATGTACCTGGGTTAGGTTGAGTATTGGATGCCATAGCATACTGAGTCCATGTGTACCATTGTTTCTCATCCAAATCATAAACTAGTGTTTTTTGAGTGTTGTGGAGAGTAAGTATATACAGTGTGTGACCACTAACTTTGTAACAATAAGCAGTGACATAGCTCAAATCATCAGCTTCTATGTGTCTATCTATGTTGCTAGTAGACACCTTAGTGGCTGACACACCATCCATAGCGTACACACACTTACCATGAGTTTTGGTTTTACCTATCCACAAGACAGTGTTACTAGTAGCAACAACACTATCCCCACTAGCACAACCAATCTCAGAGGTGTAAGACGCTGCTAACCCCAAAGGAGAACCAACAGCATTGCCAACATCATAAAAGAATTGAGTACTATTGTTTCCAAAAGCTACTAAGTAGTTAAGATGTTTAACAATACCCACTAAAGTATCTGCTGTTTGTTCAAAGCTAATATAACTTAAAGCTTCCCAAGTAGTTGGGTCACCCAGGTTAGAGTTGTAAATACGATTGTTTGTAGTGCCTATAAATATATAGTTGTCTAAGAAGACAGCACCAGATACATAAGGACCAGCAGGGAAAGCATTTAAAGAAGACGTTAAAACGCCATTGGAGCCTAGATCAGCAAAAGTAATAGTACCAGACACAGCGTCTGTGTTTGGAAGGCTGAGAGTGATTGTAGTGCCATTGACGTTGGTTACAAGAGCATTGTTGGCTACACCTGTACCAGATGCTTGCATACCTACGTAGATACCCGTACCACTAGACACACCAATGATGTAGTCACCCACAAAACCAGTTCCTGTGGGAGTCACAGTACTGGGAACATTAATGGTAATGGTTGGAGCAACAGTCAACCCAGAACCAGCACTAGTAATAGAAACAGCAGTAATATTTCCATTGGTCACAGTAGCAGTAGCAGCAACACCACTAGCAGAGAAACTAAGGGTTATCCCTTCACTGTAGTTAAGTCCTGGATTGTCTATGCTAATGTTGACTACTTTGTCATTGGTTATAAGTCCTTGAGAAACACCAGTTTTGCTAAGCAAGTAACCATTAAATTTGTTTTGCATAAACAAGTAAGCATCTAAGAAAGTTCTAACAAAGTAACTTTGACTAGTTGAAACAGACAGAGCACCAAGAGTAGTTACAGCATAGGTTGTAGGATTGATCTTATAAGCTGTGTTATTAATAACAGCAATAAGGTTTCCATTGTAAGGGGTTAACCCTTGACTCTGTAGAGTAGCAGGTGGAGTTACAGGAGTAACTTGAGCAGCAGCAACTAGTCCAGGTCTTTTAATGTACTCCCTTTTACCACTACTAGAATCAAAGTAACAGTTAGAAGAATAGGCATCTGAAGAGAAGCTACCAGTACGACTGTCTATGGGTTGAGTAAGAGCTATACGTTCTGTAGCCATTCTTACCTCCCATAAGAGTTATTGCTGGTAGACCTAAAGTCAGGAGAGAAGAATGTACTATAAGACTCTACATCCCAATCCATTAGTTTTTCTTTGTACCCACTAGCCCTTTGAGCAATCTCTTGTCTAGAGTTCATTGGAACTCCATACTGAAGGGCTAACTCATCAGCTAGACTCCACACCAAACAGTTCATCCACTCATTAGGGAAGTCAGGAACATCACTGGCTGTAGCCACATCATTCAAAGGCATCTGAGCTACGATGTGCAACTGAAGGTTAGTTTGAGCATTTAAATCAGGAGTTAGGTACACATAAAGAATACCATTGAGGTTACGGACATCATAGAAAATACTATTAGCCGTACCTGTAGAGTACTTAGAACCCAAGACGTTGTACTCTTGTTTAGACAAAAGCATCACTGGGGTATCTATGTTTGGGGTAACTTGAATGTTCCTATAGAACCCTTGGATAACCTTTAAGGGTTTATCCGTAATAGCGACTGTGGGTTTAAGAACATCGTACATCAAAGTTGATGTAGAACCACCTAAGATATAGTTGGTTTGGTTATTGATTAACGGGATGTTTAGTTCTGATATTTTCCATAACTTTAATCCTTCGGTACTCATTTGTTTAATGAGTAGGTTAAGAGTCATAGAAGCATTAATTATGGCATTAGTATCAGGAGTATCCCCAATCTCAAGCACCCCTAGCTTACCTAAAGCTAGGGTAATGATTTGATCTCTAGAGACTGTGTAAGTTGAGGAACTCATTGTTTATCCTGCTAATGCTGGGTAAGCATTGATGGGTGTATACGAATAGATTGTTGGGACTTCAGACAATGTATTCATTATATCTGCCCTAGAACAATCCGCTACTCCTATGTCAGCCAACCCTTGTGAGGTTGTTGGGGTACAAACATAGGGGTCGGGACGATATCCTCTATCTATACCAGCAGCAGCACAGTCTGCTGTGCCGTAATCAGCTATACCCTGACTGGTTAAAGGTGTACACACAGGTAAGAACAAATCTTGTTGTTCTGCTCTTACCCAAGGAGGAGCTTGTTTATCAGCTACACCATGTACAAAATCTTGGGGTTGACGAGGCTCCCAATCGCCTTGGCAGACCATAAGGCCATCCCAACGCAATTGGAGGTCACTCTCCTTAAACTTACGCCCACACTGGTCACAGATGACGTTCCAAGAACCATCACTCCATCTGGGCTTGTAGGACATAGTTATTCCAAAGTTGTTGTGTTAACTCTGGGGTTGATCAGTAGACGAATCAACTACAGCAGTCTGTGGTGGAGGAGTCAAAGCTTGTTGCTGTTCATTAGCTTGTTGTACAAGTTTCTGTACATGAGCTTGCATAGAAGCAATACGAGCTTCCATACATTGAACCAAGTCTCTTAACTCTTCTACTGTGTGTGTAAAACTAAACATAACAACTTCCTTTTAATAAACTCCCGCTAAACAAAGGGTAGCGGTTAACCCTTAACTTTGTTACTAAGAACAATTACTTGTGAGTAGCATTATTCCATACTAAGGCAAAGAATGCACCTACAGCAGTAATGATAGCTATGGGTTTTGCTAAAGAAGCTATCCACTCTAAAACCTTTAAAGCCCCTTGGAAGGCTTCAAAAGCTTCTACCAACTGCTTGGTATTGGAATCTATTTTATCTACCTTTGCCTCTAACTCTAGAAGTCTTAGATAGATTTGTTCGTGAGTTACCTGCGATTTATCTAAGTCTTCTAGTAACATTACAACTTACTCCTTAAAGGGTTGAAGTATTAGGAGTTGGTTGCGTTTGTGGACATTAGGCACTCCAAGGCAATGGCTGTGTTTCTGGAGATACTAGAGGATTTTTCAAACTGTTGATCTGTCCTTGCACGTTGGCTTCAAAGTTAGATATACCATCAGCACCCAATGTGCTAGAAACGCACTGCACAGGCGTAGTAGCTGTTGCAGCAGCCAAGAAGACCACGGTGTTACCCGTTCTTGTAAACGCATTTGTACTCATTGTGTGACCTCCACCCAAGTTCTATTGTTTTCATCCCAGTTGTATCTCTTAGGGGCATCTTCTGTGCCTACATCTGTAGGATATGGCACTGGTGGTGTCCATGTCCAATTAGGCGCACTTATTGTCCAACTAGGATAAGGTTGCGGGGCGTAAAACACGTCATTGGCTGGGTCATAGGTGTATCCTATACCAGCGTAATTTCCTCTTAATGGTGTGCCACCATTGGTGTGAACACCGCCTTGGGTGTTGTAACTGGTTTGTTTCCAGTTGCCACCAATCAAGCGTTGGCAAAATGCAATGCCAATAGATTCCATGTGGTTGCCTTGTGCGTCTGCTGTATCAGCGTCTGCCACCACAATCACTTGAGTGACTATGTTGTTTGAATCAATTTGTGCAAAGTGAGCCATTATTTTCCCCCTAATTCTTTGATCTGATCTTCTGTCCAAATGGTGTTGATAGAGTCTTCAAAAGCCTTAATCTTTTCCATTGTTGCATCCAATTCTTCCCATGTCGGACATGGTCTTGGGTCTTCCCATTGCGTGATGTTGCGGTTGCTGATCTGCCACTTAGCACCTGGTCTAAGCAATTGAAACGCAGTCTCTATGCCGTAAAGTTGATAGATTTTTACCATGACAATATCACAATTCCTGATCCACCATTGCCGCCAAAATAAGCTGCAATTGCGTTTGCTCCAGTAGCGCCACCGCCACCACCACCAAGATTTGCAGTACCCGCAACACCATTACTTCCGTTTGTTAGACCACCCGATCCACCACCACCTGATCCACCAGCAGCACCAGACCCTAAATACCCACCACCACCACCACCACCAGCATAAGTTACTGATGAACCCGAATAGGAATTAGCAGTTCCATTGCCACCAATACCTTGTCCACCAGTGTTGCCAGATTGACTTGCTCCACCACCACCTCCAGCAAGATATGTACCTGATGCTATATTTGCACCACCAGAATTTCCTTGTCCTGATGTGCCAGTACCACCCGATTTTGAAATACCAGCACCACCACCTCCACCACCAGAACCACCACTAGACGCATCCTGATTATTACCACCACCACCCCCACCACCTACTGATCCAGTTGATCCGTTTACCAATGTTGCAAATAATGAATTTGATCCATTTGATCCATTTGTAGCGCTTGTAATTGCGCCAACTCCACCAGCACCAACAGTAATTGCGTAAGTAGTTCCTGAAGTAACTGTCAAATTAGTACCAGTTAAAAAACCACCAGCCCCACCGCCACCACCCCCAGAAGTAGGGTTTGCTGTAAAGGTAGTAGAACCACCACCGCCACCACCGCCTACTAACAAGTAATTAACAGAAGTAACCCCTGTGGGTGCAGTCC
>Ga0208497_1000113_pt1 | contig 43660 bp, 56 predicted proteins | sample CryBogCBE25Aug07_FD_184555 | JGI IMG/M metagenome (GOLD analysis project Ga0208497, IMG submission 184555) | Freshwater microbial communities from Crystal Bog, Wisconsin, USA - CBE25Aug07 (SPAdes) | ecosystem: Environmental > Aquatic > Freshwater > Lake | place: Crystal Bog, Wisconsin, USA...
AATAGATAAATAAATCAGCACTAAAAGATTGCCGGCTTCTTTAGTAAATTGTCTCTCTGTACGCATATCAAGCCCCCAAGATGTCATCAAATATTAGCGAAGCAAAGCCACCGGCTAATAAGCCACATGCAAAGATTAAAGCCCCATAATGAAAATCAGTTAAACGAACCCCAAAGACACCCAAGACCAATTCAATAAAGAAAATCAATGTGCTACAACCTAGCAGTGCAATAGTAGTGTTACTCATAATCAAACCCCTTTAAGTTATTGGCTAATGTCAGCCCCACAGCGCACCATAAATGCGCTATGAAATGACACTAATCAAGGATAATGCCATCATTAAAAGGTAGTGTTTGCCCCTTCCAATCCACGAACCATTTAAAAGCTTTTTGATACACTCTAAAACCTAAATCATCTTGATTGCTTGCTTGGTTCATTGCCGTTAATGTTGTCCGTGTATTCCATCCACCGGAATTTAACTTGATGCGCCCATCATAATAGCGTTTAACAACCGCAGTCCGATGATAAATGTAATTAGTCCCTTCATCATCTCTTAAAATTGCTCTTGCAGTGCCTCTGAATACTTGTGTTTGTGCCATGATTAAAACCCCTTTTGAGTATAGTTTAAATCCCAGTTATTCATAAAACTGGTAATGGTAAAATCTGCTACAGTCTCATCATCCGCAAGACTTGGGATAATCAAAGCCCATCCTAACTCTTTATTGCTTGCGTCACGGATGACGATTTGCGCTTCTTCTACCCCTTCAATGTCATCAATGATGACTTTATATTGATTGGATTTTTTGGTGCTCCATTCTTCGCCATCAAATACAGAAACCACAAAGCCATGATGCAATGCAGTTTTTACTAGGTCTTTGTAAGCCTTCATGATTAAACCCCCTCAAAAGCACGATGACGGACACTCTCAAACCATCCGGACACATGGGCGAACTTCTTATATCCGTTTACTTCATCCGGAAAACCTTTTCCAAGTGCTTCAAGGTTTTGACTATCTGCCCTTGTGATGGCTTCCCATAGTGTTGATTTGAAACCGCCTAGAATGTCGTATTGCCACTCCATCACTGCTTGCTCTTCTGCGTTTAGATTTTCTGTGTTGTATCTCATTTAATGCCCCTTAACTAATTGATTTGATTAAGTTATTTGCTACTTATCGGCAGGTGATGCGGTTTTGCGTCACCTGTTAAGGTAGATACTCTCAGATGGTAGGTGTCGTGTCAAGCATCTAAAGCAAATATTTTTTGGATGCACAAAGACCGCCCACAAATCCGGCTAAAGGCGAAGCCGAACAGTCCTAAATGAGCTTCTTTAGTAAGAGAATACATAAGAGACATAAGAACACTATATATAGTAGTAACTCTATACACAGACCACAATATGTTGTATATTCGTCCTATTCTCATTAAGTACCTATTGACACCACTATGAAACTAACACGGAAGCAGATAGCAGAAGGATTAAAGGCAACACCAATCCAAGACATTTTACTTGGTGTCAATAACCCTGCAGGAGTTACGCTCACCGCTAAACAAAAGGCATTCGCAGAAGATGTAGCAAAGGGAAAACCAAAGGCACAAGCCTACAGAGAGAACTACAACACTAAAGGCAATAAGGCTGTGGAAGCCGTAGAAGGTCACAAGCTAGCAAATAATCCTAAGGTGTCCAATATGATAGAGGCTTTCAAGGCATCAATAGAGGCACAGAAATATCTTTTCCCTGCTCATTTAAGAGCGATGGCTATACAAAAGCTGACAGAAAAGGCACTTGATGACACGCTACCACCATCCCAGCAATTGAAAGCATTGGAGTTAATCGGTAAGATGTCAGAGGTTGCCTTATTCACAGAGCGCAAAGAGGTCATTACTACCAACACCAGCGCAGACGCTAAAAATAAACTGTTGGGGACTCTCTTAAATGCAATCACTAACAGCAAATCATTGAGCACAGATAAGAAGGCAGAAGCACAGAGCCTATTGGATGAGCTAACCAATACTAGAGAAGTACAGACTATTGAACAGGATGAAGAAGACGCCAAGACCGGCTCAAACGTGCCGGCTAGTGGAGACGAAATCGGGGATATTGAGACCCCACCGGATGCCGACCCCCAAAATCATGCCTATTCTGAGCCCGAACACTTGCATAGTATTTCTGACAAACAATCACCAACTGACAAACAATCACCAGCTAAAAACACAGGGGTACCCCTTAACGATTTTACAGACGGTGATGAGAATGATTCTCAGGAGAATGACCCCCTTGATGTTTTGGAATAAAAAGTGGCAGGGGTATATATAAAATTTTTGAAGTAAAGGACGTTGTATGGATGTATGGGTTAAGTTATATGATCCTAGTGATAAGTGGTATACAAGGAAGTTAAGATCTATTAGGTGGAGAGTAGCCGGACTGTTACGCAAGCTTAGGCGTGGTCCGTCAGGTATTGCTGCGTGGATGAAGATGAACAAGCGCTGTAAGGAATTGAACCGTGCATTGATAGCGGAAGCTGAGCGTAGTGCACGTGAGCCAAAATATCCGGCTCCTACACCTGAAGAGATTCAAGACTTTATTGATTGGTCACAAGCACATGGTGTGATTTATGATAACCGTGTAACTAAAGTGAAACATCCTAAAGATTCTAAGTATGTGGATATATCAGTATGACACCAGCGCAGAAAGAAATCTTTTTAGTCATTGATGAATGGTGGAAGAACTTTGGGTTTGGTCCGACCATTGATGACATCATGAAACTTACCGGTGAAAAAGGACGTGGTAATGTTGCACGTAAAATGCAGATCTTAATTGACATTGGGGTTTGCAAAGGTGTGAAGGGACGTGCACGTTCTATTCGTCCATCCTATTTAAGGGTCAGGGATCTTGAATGAACATTAAAGATATTATTGATTTGTTACCTCCTGATGAACAGGCAGCTGTTTGGGAGAGTGTAAAAGAGTATGATGATGCAGCTAATCGTGAGCTTGGTCAAAAAGACTTTCTAGCTTTTGTGCATACAATGTGGCCTGTATTTATTGATGGGCGCCATCATAAGTTAATGGCTGAAAAGTTTGAAGAGATTGCTGCAGGCAAGACTAAGCGGTTGATTATCAATATGCCGCCACGTCATACTAAATCTGAGTTCGCTTCATATTTATTGCCGGCTTGGTTTTTAGGTAAGTTCCCAAACAAAAAGATTATTCAATGTTCTAATACGGCAGAGCTGGCTGTGGGCTTTGGTCGTAAGGTTCGTAACTTAGTGGATAGTGAAGTCTATGCAAAAATATTTCCCAATGTCAGCCTTAGGTCTGATAGTAAGGCTGCTGGTCGCTGGTCCACTAATGCTAATGGTGAGTATTTCGCTATTGGTGTTGGTGGTACTGTTACTGGTAAAGGTGCGGATCTCCTCATTATTGACGATCCTCACTCAGAACAGGAAGCAAAACTAGCTTCTACTAACCCAGAAGTGTTTGATAATGTATACGAATGGTATACCTCTGGTCCACGTCAACGTTTACAGCCGGGCGGTTCTATTGTAGTGGTAATGACACGCTGGTCTAAGCGTGACCTGACTGGCAAGATCTTGCAGGCGATGGTAGATCGTGACGGTGATGAGTGGGAGATTATTGAACTTCCGGCTATTCTACCTAGCGAAAAACCTTTATGGCCTGAGTTCTGGTCTTATCAAGAGTTAGATAAGCTACGTACAGAGTTACCATTGAGTAAGTGGCAAGCACAGTATCAGCAAGATCCAACTTCTGAAGAGGGTGCGCTGGTTAAGCGTGAATGGTGGAAGGTTTGGGAAGGTGATCGTGCACCTCCTTGTGAGTTCATTATCCAGTCTTGGGATACGGCTTTTACTAAGAATGAGCGTTCTGACTTTTCAGCATGCACAACATGGGGCGTCTTCTATTTAAATGAAGATCCTAATGATCCGAATATCATCCTATTGGATGCGCTGAAAGAGCGACTGGAGTTTCCTGAGTTAAAACAAAGAGCAATGGAAATGTATCAAGAATGGCAGCCAGATTCGTTTATTGTAGAGGCGAAAGCTTCTGGTGCGCCTTTAGTCTTTGAATTAAGACGCATGGGAATACCGGTGCAGGAGTTTACGCCAACACGTGGTAACGATAAGATCAGCCGGCTAAATGCAGTAACCGATCTTTTTGCGTCCGGCAAGGTGTGGGCACCACGCAAAAGATGGGCGGAAGAAGTAGTAGAAGAGATTGCTGCGTTTCCAAACTCAGACCATGATGACTTGGTGGATAGTTCCACACAGGCTTTGTTGCGTTTCCGCAAAGGTGGATTTATTCCATTAGCGACTGATTATTCAGATGATCCTGTTGAATTTAAACGTAAACGTGCCTACTATTAAATCTCATGCATATACTGTATTATTGCAAATTAGTCAACACCACAATTTAGGAATTAAAAATGTCAATAGATAAAGCACTGTATTCAGCCCCACAAGGACTTGGAGCCATTGAACAGCCGGATATAGAAATTGAAATCATAGATCCAAATGAAGTAGAGTTAGATGAGCCAGCCGTTGCTGACGGTGAGCCATTTGATGCCAACCTTGCTGAATACATTCCAGAGTCTATTCTTACCCAGCTTGCTGGTGATTTAGTTGGAGACTATGAGTCTGATGTAGATTCACGTAGAGATTGGATTCAAACTTACGTGGATGGTCTTGAATTACTTGGCTTAAAAATTGAAGAGCGTAGCGAACCTTGGGAAGGTGCTTGTGGTGTGTACCATCCTATTCTTGCTGAAGCTGTAGTTAAGTTCCAATCTGAAACTATTATGGATACCTTTCCGGCTGCAGGTCCATGTAAAGGTGAGATCATTGGTAAAGAAACACAAGAAGCTAAAGAAGCAATGGATCGTGTCGTTAGTGACATGAACTATGAGCTTACTGACCGCATGGTTGAGTTCCGTTCAGAACATGAACGCATGCTTTGGGGTACTGGATTATCAGGTAACGGTTTTAAGAAGGTTTACGTTGACCCAGCATTAGACCGCCAAACATCTATTTATATCCCAGCAGAAGATGTGGTTGTTCCTTATGGTGCATCACGTATTGAGACTGCACCACGTGTAACGCATGTGATGCGTAAGACGGAGAATGAAGTATTACGTTTACAAATAGCCGGCTTCTATCGTGACGTAGATCTAGGTAGTCCAGATACAACGCTAGATGAAGTAGAGAAGAAGATTGCGGAGAAGCTTGGCTTCCGTGCTACGTCTGATGACCGCTATAAACTATTAGAGATGCATGTTGATCTTGACCTTGATGGCTATGAGCATACAGGTGAAGATGGTGAGCCTACAGGCTTGGCTTTACCATATGTAGTAACAATTGAGAAAAATACTGGCATGGTTCTTGCAATCCGTAGGAACTGGAGACCAGGCGATAAAACGCATCAAAAGCGTGATCACTTTGTTAAGTACGGATACATTCCCGGCTTTGGTTTCTATGATTTTGGTTTAATTCATATCTTAGGTGCCTATGCTAAATCTGGAACTTCTATCTTACGACAACTGGTTGATGCTGGTTCACTCTCCAACCTACCTGGTGGGTTTAAAACTAGAGGACTTAGAGTCAAAGGTGACGATACTCCTATCGCTCCAGGTGAGTTTAGGGATGTAGATGTACCTTCTGGGGCCATGAAAGACAACATCATGCCCCTTCCATACAAGGAACCAAGCCAAGTATTGGCTGGATTGATGGATAAAATCATTGATGAAGCACGTAGATTCGCTTCAGCCGGTGATTTGCAAGTGTCTGACATGTCTGCTAACTCTCCAGTTGGTAGCACATTGGCTATTTTAGAGCGTCAATTGAAGACAATGAGTGCGATTCAAGCACGTATTCACTACTCCATGAAGCAAGAATTGAAGCTTTTGAAGGAGATTATTGCTGATTATGCGCCAGATGAGTACTCATATGACCCTGCTACAGGTAGTCGTAAAGCACGTAAATCTGACTACAAAATGATTAATATTGTGCCTGTTTCTGACCCAAATGCAGCAACAATGGCACAAAAAGTCGTTCAATATCAAGCAGTTTTACAGCTTGCACAGACAGCTCCACAGCTTTATAACCTTCCATATCTACATCGTCAGATGTTAGATGCAATTGGCATTAAGAATGCAGACAAATTAGTTAAGATGCCTGATGAGCAAAAGCCATTAGACCCAGTATCTGAGAACGTTAATGCATTAAAAATGCAACCGCTTAAAGCTTTCCCATTCCAAGACCATCAAGGCCACATCCAAATCCATATGGCCGCCATGAATGATCCAAAAATCAAGCAAATGATCGGTCAAAACCCACAAGCTCCGGCTATTATGGCTGCAATGCAGGCTCATATTACAGAGCACGTAGGCTTAGAGTACAAGCGTCAGATGGAACAAGCGATGGGCATGAGTATTCCAGAGATGGAAGATGACAGTAAGATGAGTCCAGAGATGGAAGCTCAAATTACACGTACAGCAGTGCCAGCTGCACAACAGCTACTCAACCAAAATCAAACAGCACAAGCTGCACAAGCTGCTCAACAAGCACAAAATGATCCTATCGTTCAGATGCAGATGAAAGAACTTCAACTTAAAGCGCAAGAAATTGATATTAAGATGAAGAAAATGCAGATTGAAGCTGCAGCTAAAGCTGACCAAATTGAAGTTGAGAAGCAACGTATTGCAGCGCAGAAAGAAATTGCTGGCATGCAGATTGGCGCTAAGGTTCAAGCAGACAAAAACAACATTGCGTCCAAAGAACGCATTGAAGGCTTGAAAATTGGCAACACTACCGGCCAAGCAAAGGCGCAAATGAATCAACAGCGTCAAATAGAGAAGACACGCATGGCAATTGATGCAGCCAAACACATGGATCAAATGACTATGCAGAACAACCAACCCTCAAAAAAGGAAACTAAATGAATGGTTTAGAAGCGATTCTAAAAGAAATAGATGAAACTGTATCAAACTTACAGGATCATTTAGGTAGAGGCATGGCCAAAGACTATGCTGAATACCAAAATATATGTGGGAAGATCTCAGGTCTTCTTTCCACACGAAGATATGCCCAAGACCTTTTAAAACATATGGAGAACTCTGATGAGTGAAATCATACTGCCAGGATCAAACCCTGGTGAAGTATTTGAAGTAAAACCAATAGGACAGATTGCTGATCCAACTCTTCAAGCCGATGAGGATAAAGCAAAACAACTACCAGAACCAACAGGTTATCGTATCCTTTGTGCACTACCAGAAGTAGAAAAGGAATATGAGTCTGGGATTATCAAGCCGGATATGGCAGTTAAGACTGAAGAGTTACTATCTACAGTATTTTTTGTAGTAGCGCTTGGTCCTGATTGTTATCAAGACAAGGCACGATTCCCTAACGGCCCTTGGTGCAAAGTCGGTGACTTTATTTTGGCTAGACCAAATACCGGCACACGTGTAAAGATTCATGGTCGTGAATTCCGTGTAATTAATGATGATTCAGTGGAAGCAATTGTGCAAGATCCACGTGGCATTAGCAGAGCATAGGAGAAAATCATGGCTGACAATTACAAATTTCCAGATGAAATGGATAACGAAGACGAATTAGTAGAAAATAATATTGAGATTGAAATTGAGGACGATACTCCGGAAGAAGATCGTAAGCATGCTCAACCTTTACCTGAAGAAATTGTAAAAGACATTGATGAAGATGACTTGGAGTCTTACTCTAAAGAAGCTAAACAACGTCTATTGCAAATGAAAAAGCTAATTAATGACGAACGCAGAGCAAAAGAACAAGCTTTCCGTGAGCAAGAAGAAGCTGTTCGTGTAGCGCAATCCCTATTAGAACGTACTAAAGAACTGCAAGGCCGGCTTACTGAAGGCGAAAAAGCATACGTTAGTACTGCAAAAGATGGTATTGCACGTGAAGTTGACATGGCTAAACGTGAATATAAAGAGGCTTATGACTCTGGAGATTCTGATCGCTTAGTTGAAGCACAGGAGAATTTGACACGTGCTCAGATGAAAGCGCAACAAATTGAACAATATAGACCACAATTTGATGAAAGTACTTTACAAGAGTGGGAAAATAGTGTACAAATACAAAAACCTCAAACGCAAGCTCAGCGCTTGGACTCAAAAACCCAAGCATGGCTAGATAAAAATAGCTGGTACGGCACGGATGAGGACATGAGTTTTCTTGCAATGGGTGTTCATAGACGTCTAGAAAAAGAAGGAGTCCCACCAGGCTCTGATCATTACTGGAATGTTATTGATACCGAAATGCGAAAAAGATTCCCAGACAAATTTGCTGGCGAACAACCAGTAGAGACCAAAGACTCTGCACCAAAAAGATCCAACACGGTAGTAGCGCCTGCTACACGGTCCACATCCTCCAAAAAGATCAAACTGACGCAGACGCAATTAGCTTTGGCTAAGAAATTCAAATTAACCCCAGAGCAATACGCTATGGAATTAACGAAAGTACAGGAGTCACAAAATGGCTGATACAAGAATTCCCCGTGAAGTAAGCAACCGTCAACAAACAGAACGTCCAAAAACTTGGCGTCCACCAGAGTTGTTGCCAGAGCCAGATAAACAAGCCGGCTATGCTTATCGTTGGATTAGAACTTCAATGCTGAATAATGCGGACCCACGCAATGTCTCATCTAAATTGAGAGAAGGCTGGGAACCGGTGACAGTGGAAGAGCAACCGAAATTTAAACTATTAACTGATCCAGGCAGCCGCTTTGAAGGCAGCATTGAGATTGGTGGCTTATTGTTATGTAAGGCTCCTGAAGAGTTGGTACAGCAACGTATGGAATACGAAGCTAACCAAACAGCTCAACAGGCCGAAGCAGTTGATAATAGCTTCATGCGTCAGAACGATGCCCGTATGCCTCTTTTCTCTGAGAAGAAATCAACGGTCACATTTGGCAACAAATAAACTTTTTTAACTTAGGAGTACAATATGGCTTATCCAGTCATTTCCGCACCTTATGGTTTTAAAGCACTGAACCTTATTGGTAGTCAAGTGTTTGCTGGTGGTACACGTCAATACACCATCCAAAACAACTACAATACCAATATCTTCTTTGGTGACTTTGTAACTGTAACGAACGGCTTAGTAACATTAGCACAAGTAACTTCATCTACATCTGGTAAACAAACCATTGGTGTATTTGCTGGTTGCTCATTCACTAATCCAGTAACAAAACAAAAAACATTCAGCCAATACTACCCAGCTAATACAGCTGCTGGCGATATTCAAGCATTCATTGTTGAAGATCCAGATACAGTATTCAAAGCTGCAATGGTAACAACTAACGGTGGTTCAGTTTTAGCTTCAGCTTCACAAGCTATCGTTGGTCTTAACTTAGCTGGTTCATACCAAGCTGGTAACACATTGAACGGTGATTCATTGAACGGTTTAGTTGCTCCTACAGCAACACCATCAACAGGTCTTCCATTCCGTGTATTGGCTCTAGTTCCTGATACAGCAACTGCTGTTTCTGCAACTGGCGGTAACGCAAGTACTCCAGGTACAACTATTACATTGACAGGCACAGGTCTTCCTGCTGCTATTCCTCAAGGTGCTGACGTTGCATACTTGTTGAACGGTCAATTAGTTCAAACTGGTGCTTTCGTAGCTAACTCAGGTGGTTATTCAACAGGTACTACTTCTATCACTACTGATAAGAACGTAAGTATTCCTACTGGATCAACCGTTGTATTCACATCATACCCAGAAGTTCTTGTAAAAATTAACTTCGGTATCCATAACTACTACGCAGCTTAAGGAGTAATTTAATATGGCTATCTCACGTGCACAACTATTGAAAGAGCTATTACCAGGCCTTAACGCTTTGTTTGGTTTGGAATATGCCCGATACGGTGAAGAACACCGTGAAATCTACGAAACTGAAACATCAGAACGTAGCTTCGAAGAAGAAACAAAGCTTTCAGGCTTCTCAGCAGCACCTGTTAAAAACGAAGGCTCAGCCATCGCTTATGACAATGCTCAAGAAGCTTGGACAGCACGATACAACCACGAAACAATTGCTCTTGGTTTCAGCTTAACTGAAGAAGCAATTGAAGATAACTTGTATGACTCATTGTCTGCACGTTACACTAAAGGTTTGGCCCGTGCTATGGCTTACACTAAACAAGTTAAAGCAGCAGCTGTTCTTAACAACGGCTTCAATGGTGCTTTCACTTACGGTGACGGTCAACCTTTGTTTTCTACAGCTCACCCATTGGTTAACGGTGGTACTAACGCTAACACACCATCAACACCGGCTGACTTGAACGAAACATCATTGGAAAATGCTGTTATTCAAATCGCAGGTTGGACTGATGAACGTGGTCTCTTGATCGCAGCACGTCCTAAAAAATTGGTTGTTCCACCAGCTCTTCAATTCGTAGCAACACGTTTGCTTGAAACTGAATTGCGTGTTGGTACAAACAACAACGATGTAAATGCTATTAAGAACAATGGCGCTATTCCAGAAGGTTATACAATTAACCACTTCTTGACAGCTACTAACGCATGGTTCTTGACAACTGATGTACCGAACGGCTTGAAACACTTCGTTCGTACACCATTGCAAAACAGCATGGACGGTGACTTTGATACAGGTAACGTGCGTTATAAATCACGTGAACGTTACAGCTTCGGTGTATCAGATCCACTAGGCATCTACGGTTCTTACTAAGCCGCAGTAATAAAGAAGCCCGACCTTAAAAAGTTGGGCTTTTTTTATTAAAAGTATTTGTTTTATATTGTATTTGTAGTAAACTTAAACTATCTGGGATTCCGCTTTTGCCGCCACTGCCCCAGCAGACGATGCAACGATTGGTAAAAGCTCTTTTGCATAAGGAAATATATTATGGGTCGCTCTACTTTTGACGGTCCGATTTTATCGGGCGATAACCGTTTTGGTCCACAACGTGATGTTGGGTACGCAGAATTGGTTCAACAAGCATTTATTGATTTTGCTGTTACAACTCCACAAACTCTTGGTTATGCAGGTGGTTCTGGCGTATTTGTTACATCAAATGGCATTCCAAACGCTGCAGCTACAATTTACACACCACAAGGTGGTAACTATAGCAGCACAGGTCCTACAGCAGCTTCAGCGCCTACAGCTGACGCAACTGGTACAGTTTACCGTGGTGTTGTATTCTTAATCCCACAAGGTTCAAACATTACTGATGTATACGTTGATGTTGGTGCTATGCCATCTGACGGTACACATACAGTAACTTCAATCCAACCATACATCTCTAACAACTTTGCTACAACTACTGGCGTATATGGCACAATGGCTGCTATTACTTCAGCCGGACGTGGCACAGCAACATTTACAGGTACACAATTAGACTATGCAAATGGTACATTGCAAGACGTACAAAACTTGCAACCAGGTACACAACCTTCATGGTTCTCACAAGTTGTTGTAACAGTTAAAATGACTGTAGCTTCATTGACAGCTCCAACATCAGGTCAAATGAACATTACATTGCGTTATGCTCAACAAGACTTGAACATTGGTAACGGCACAACATACCCATACGGTAACTTTGACTAATTAATCTAAGGGGACTTCGGTCCCCTATTATCAATTCAGGAGATTAATTATGACAATGCAATATGACGTAAAAGCTGCCTATGCTGGCACTTTTCCTGCTCAATTATATACAGGCCGTGCAAGGCTAAAACAAGCAGTATTTGTTGGTAATGGTACTGCAGGTACAGTTACATTTTATGATGGCACAGATAATACAGGCCCTATCCTGTGGCAAACTAAAACCAGTTCAGGCGTTCAGCCATTCCAAGTTATTATTCCAGGTGAGGGAATTTTGGCTAATACTGGTATTTATGTTGCAGTTACTAATGTAACATCTGTTTCTATTTGTTACGGCTAGGTGATATATGAGTGTTCCTGCTGAATTAGAAACCGCTAGAGAGTTGGCTACCCATGCAAACGAAATCAAACACTTACAAGCTGATATGGACAAAATGGTTAAAGATATGGAAGAGATTAAACAGACTCTTTCCAAAATTAATGATACATTGTCAGCTGCTCATGGTGGTTGGAGAATGCTACTTGCCGTTGGCAGTGCCGCTAGTATTGTTGGCGGATTAGTAGCTTGGTTTATTGAACATGCAAGCAAATAATTATGCCTAGCAAATCTAAAGCACAACATAACTTGATGGAAGCGGTAGCTCATAGCAAATCTTTTGCTAAAAAGGTTGGTATTAAACAATCAGTAGGTAAAGAATTTGCAGCTGCAGACAAAGGTAAAACTTTTAAATCTGGTGGGTTATATGCAAACATTCATGCTAAGCAAGAGCGCATTGCTCATGGTAGCGGTGAAAAGATGCGTAAGCCTGGATCTAAAGATGCACCAACTGCTAAAGACTTTAAAGATTCTGCTAAAACAGCAAAGCTTAAAAAAGGCGGTCCTACTTTATCTGTGGGTAGAGGTGAAAAATTACCTACTGATAAAGGTGCTGGACTTACTGCAAAAGGAAGAGCAAAATACAATCGTGAAACAGGGAGTCATTTAAAAGCTCCTCAGCCTGAAGGTGGTGCACGTAAGAAGTCTTTTTGTGCACGTATGTCAGGTATGCCAGGCCCAATGAAAGATGAGAATGGCAAGCCTACACGGAAAGCTGCATCATTAAAAAGGTGGAAATGCTAATGAAACATGATGATATTAAAGAAGATAAGAAGCTTATTAAAAAGGCTTTTAGTATGCATGACAAACAATTGCATGAAGATAAACACACTGATCTATCAAAACTTAAACAAGGTGGAAGCACTATGAAACGCAAACAAATGAATCCGGCTATGGCAATGATGGCTGCAAAAGCACTTGGTGCTCCAGCTCCAGCAGTAGCTAATCCAATGGCAGCAATGGCACCTCCAGCTGGCGCTCCAGTTCCAGGCATGAAGAAAGGTGGTAAAGCAATGGCTAAAGAAACAATGGGTCCACGCACTATGGCAGAAGACGTAGAAGCCGGCTCTAATAAACTAGGTAAGTTTGGTCAATCTAAAGTTCAAAAACGTGGCATGACACGTGGTACAAACCTTGGTGACAGTGGTAAAACCATTGGCATTGAAGGCGGTGGCATGAAAAAAGGTGGCAAAACTAAATGTATGGCATCAGGCGGTTCAGCATCTAGCCGTGCAGATGGTATTGCATCTAAAGGTAAGACTAAAGGTAAATGGTGCTAAATCATGGCTGATGATAAAAGCAAAAAGCTAGAGAATTCAGAATACGTAAGAACGTTAACTGAAAAGCGCCAAGCTAATCCACAAGACTTTGCAATGCAAAAGTCTCAATATGAATCCGCAGTTAAACAGGATGCAGATAAGTCTCAGCCTGGCACTATGGAGATGTTGGGTAATTTAGCTAAGAGTATTGTTGGTAAAAAAACTGGTGGCATGATTAGCCATGTAGAGCATATTCAAAAAACAGCTGGTGGCACACACCATTCTGAGCACTACAAAAAGCATGCTGGTGGGCACAAACTTCATAACGACCATATTAAAGAGTTCGGAAAGAAATAATCATGGCAAAGGCTAAGAAACCATCTTCTTGGGATAGTGGCACTCCAGATCCTTATGATTGGGCTAAAGTTCCATCTACTGATATGGGTGGTAAAAACTTTGGTGTAAAAGGCAATGCACGTGGTGCTAATTCATGGCGTGATAGCACACCAACAAAAGCTGATCGCAAGGAAGCAAGCAAGATTGTAGATGAAGCTATTAGAGGTGATCGTACAGACTTTAGCAATGAAATGATTGCACCTAACTTTGCTCCTATTGCTCCTGATCGTCCATCTGCACCTATGACAGAGACTGCGCCTTCAGCCGGTGGTTTATCAGCATCTAATGCAATGCCAGAACCAGTGCCACAAGCTCCGGCTCCAGCTCCTGCACGTAGAGGATTCTCTGATTTATCTCCACAAGAGCAAGCAGTAGCATCTATTACGCATCAAGGCTACAAACGTGGCGGTACTGTTAAAAAAGTTGATGGCCACACAAGTGCTAAAGATGCAATTAAAAAGCATAGCGGTGGATTTAAGCACCATGCAGACCACATGAAATCACATGCAGCCGGCTTTAAACCATTCCATGAGCATGTTCAAAACATGTGCGGTGGTGGTATGTCTAAAGGCAAAAAATAAAATGGGTGGTTCATCAGCAGCTCCAGTATCTGCAAGAGATAGTTTCCAAGGCTATAATGCCGGTTACAATTTCTCTCCGTACTCTACTGGAAGCCAAACAAACAATCCTTTTGCAAATACGCAATTGGGAAGTTTGGTTAATAACTTTTTAGGAATGGCTGGAAATAATGCTCCGCAGCAATATGGATCATATGCACAACCATCTGCACCACAGCAGTCTTATGGTTCTCCATATGCATTTCAGCCTTATGGCGCACCATCTGCAGGACAGCCAAGCATTGGTGCTGGAAACTTTGATGGCCAACAAAACATGGGTGCTGGACAACAACAGCAATATCAGCCATTTCATATGGCATATAGCAATAACTCTAATACGCAGAATCCTAGCCAAATAACAACGCCTTACGCACCTCAAGGAACATTTGGTGGGCCATCATCTTATGGCATGGGTCCAGGTACTGCTGGCTTTGGTTTTGGTAATGGCGCTACTAGAGTTCCTGATACAGATAGTCAAACAGCCGGCCAATTTAATCCGGATGTAATGCAGACAAATTCACAACCAACTAATGGCCAACAGAACTGGATGCATTCACAAGATGGCTTTAGTGGCTGGGGACATGATGACTGGGATCAATGGCATCAAAACCAATCAAATTCATCACCAGGATTAGCAACACCAACTGCAGGATTAGGTGCAATTAATGCATCAAATACTAATCCGCCAAACCAAATTTCTACAACAGGAACCATATAATATGAGAGCTTCACGTGGAATGGGCGATATTAACCCAAGCAAAATGCCAGGCAAAAAGATTATCCATCGCAAGGATCATCCTGAAGATGTAGAGGTCTACAAAAAAGGTGGTAAAGTAGGTAAGAAAAATTGGATTGGTGATGCAATCCGCAAGCCAGGTTCATTGCATAAAGAGCTTGGTGTACCGCAAGGCGAAAAGATTCCAGCTAAAAAGCTTGCTAAAGCAGCAAAAGCGCCTGGAAAACTTGGCAAACGTGCTAGACTAGCAGAAACATTAAAAGGTTTAAAATAATGAACATCTACTGTGGATTTGAATTGATTAGTGGTTTTATGATTGGTTTTGAATTTGCAGAAGATGAAACCATTAATTACATCATCATAGACCTTGGCATTGTACGAATTAATATAAATTGGGATAAGTAATGGCTGTTACCACAGGCACCTCTGTATTTAATCTAAACATGAATGACCTCATTGAGGAGGCATTTGAACGTGCTGGCCTAGAGGTTCGTACCGGCTATGACTTTAGAACAGCTAGACGCAGCATTAATTTGCTTACTATTGAGTGGGCAAATCGTGGCATTAACTTATGGACGATTGAAGAAGGCCAGATTCCGCTTAATACTGGACAGGTTAAATATCCATTGCCAGTAGATACAATTGATTTATTAAGCCAAGTAATCCGCACAGGAACGCTACAAAATCAAGTTGACATCAACATTAATCGTATCTCTGAGGATACGTATTCAACCATACCAAATAAGCTTGCCCAAGGGCGCCCTATTCAAGTTTGGATTGATCGTCAATCAGGAAATACAAACCCAACATCATCTACGCTATCTGGCAACATTTCTGCAACAGATACCACTATTACGTTGAGCGACACATCTAACATTGCAGCATCTGGTTATATTAATATTGATAGTGAAATCATTTACTATCCAAATGTAAGCCAAACAGGCAATCAGTTATTAAACTGTTATCGTGCACAGAATGGTACGACTGCAGCATCACATACATCTGGTGCAGCAATTTCAGTGCCACAATTGCCTAACGTTAACGTATGGCCATCACCAAATTCACCAGGAAATCAGTACACTTTGGTATATTGGAGACTTCGCAGAATACAGGATGCTGGTACAGGTGTTATAATCAATGATATTCCATTCCGATTTATTCCGGCTATGGTTGCTGGTCTTGCTTATTATATTGCTGTAAAAGCGCAGGGCACAGATCCTAATCGCATTCAAATGCTTAAAGCAGACTATGATCAGCAATATGATTTAGCTGCACAAGAAGATCGTGAAAAAGCACCATTGCGTTTTGTGCCTAGAAATATGTTTTATTCAAGGTAGTTATTATGGCTAATGATAAAAAAATAGATTTAAATGATCCAAAGTATCAAGGCTATCAATTTGATGGAAATACTTATTGGACTGAGCCATCTTTATTAGACAAAGTAAAAATAAAAACAGAAGATTATGCTAGTAATGCAGCTCAAAAAATACTTGATTCTTTATATGATTTATCAACTTTTGATGGAAAACCAAAAAAAGATAAAGTTGAATCAAAGAAAAAAGGTGGAAAAGTCCGTGGTCATGGCATTGAAACTAAAGGTAAAACCAGAGGTAGGTTTGTTTAATGGCTACAAAATATGCTAGTGGCAAACATTCAATTGCTGAGTGTGACAGATGTGGTCAGCGATATAAGTTAAAAGAACTTAAAAAGCTTACTATTAAAACCAAAATGGTAAGCATTAAGGTATGCCCAGAGTGTTGGGAGCCGGATCAACCACAATTACAATTAGGTATGTATCCTGTATTTGATCCACAGGCTGTTCGTGAACCACGCCCAGATGTGAGTTATCAAGTATCTGGCACTACCGGCTTACAAACAAATCCTTATGATCCTACAGTAACTAATACAGATGCTTATGGATATTCACAGGATGGTAGTAGGCAGATTCAATGGGGCTGGGCACCAGTAGGTGGCGCAAGCACATTTGATACAGTATTAACACCAAATTACTTGATACCAGTAGTGTTAATTGGTACAGTAACGATTACAACAACTTAGGAGTTTAACATGGGTTTCAGAACAGCAGCAGGTGGTATTAACACCAAAGGTAAAACTAAGGGCACAAACCTTGGTGATTCAGGTCCAACCGTAGCAATTGAAAGCGGTGCAAAAGGTAAAAAAGGCGCATCATCTGTAACAGGTGAAGCAATGAAGAAGATGGGTCGTAACTTAGCCCGTGCTAAAAACCAAAGCAAATAATCATGGCTAAGAATAATCTACCAGCATCAGATTATGCAAAGCCACATGGAGTGAACATGGAAGAAAATAAACGTGGGTCTAAAGATCCAAACAAATACTCATACGATGAAATTGATTCTGAATCTCCAGCAATGGATGTAAGCATTGGTTTTAAAGGTGAAAAAGTAGAATCTGAAGGCATTACTATTCGTGGTGTCGGTGCAGCTACTAAAGGCACTAAAGCTAGAGGCCCAATGGCATAATGAATTACGTTCAGTTACAGCAAGCAATTCAAGACTATATGGAGTCTACGGAACAACTTTTCGTAGCTAACATACCACGTTTTGTTCAAGAAGCGGAAGACAGAATTTATAACTCTGTGCAGATCCCTGCTTTGCGTAAAAATGTAACTGGTAACTTTACATCTAGTAACCAATATTTAACATTGCCAACTGATTGGCTCTCTACTTATTCTTTGGCAACAATAGATTCCACTGGAAACTATTCATATTTGTTAAATAAAGATGTTAACTACATTCGTGAGGCATTTCCAAATCCAAATGCAACTGGCATGCCAACGCATTATGCTCTTTTTGGATCTTCTATCAACAATATCAATGACTTAACATTGATTGTTGGCCCAACGCCAGATCAAAACTATAGCACTGAATTGCATTATTTTTATTATCCACCAACTATTGTGCAGGGTGAAATATCCACAGTAGGAAGCCTTGCAGCCGGCTCTTTATATGCATCTGGAACTTATTATGATGTGCCATTAATCTATGGTACTAGCTCTGTTAAAGATGGTAGTGGAGCAACGGCTGATATTGTAGTTAACTCATCTGGATATGTAACATCGGTTACTATTACTAATGGCGGTCAATTCTATACGGTTGGTGATGTATTAACTGCAAGCAATACATATTTAGGTAATTCAGGTACAGGCTTATCATTTACTGTATCTGCTGTGACTAATGCAACTGGCACTAGCTGGCTTGGTATTAATTTTGATCCTGTATTGCTTTATGGCTCATTGCGTGAAGCTGCGCTGTTTCAAAAACAAGAGCAAGATTTTATTACTGATATTGAAAACAAATATCAAGAAGCGCTTGCTCAGTTGAAACGTTTAGGTGATGGTCTAGAACGTGGCGATGCTTACAGAGATGGCCAAACAAAATTAAGGGTTAAATCCTAATGCCAATTACCCAAACAGCAACAACTATATTTAAAAACAATGTATTAAGCGGTGTTGAAAACTTTAATACTGGCACACCTTATGTTTATAAGATTGCCTTATATAATGCAAATGCAACTCTAGATTCAACAACTACTGCATATACTTCTGTTAATGAAGTTTCCGGCACTGGATATACAGCTGGCGGAAATGTGCTAACTCCTACTGTGGCCTATGACAATACGACAAATACTGCTTATGTTACTTTTGGGAATGTTACTTGGAATCCTGCAAGTTTTACTTGTAGGGGTGCTTTAGTTTACAATAGCACAACAGGAGCAGCATGTTTTGTATTAAATTTTGGTTCAGATAAAACAGCTAACAGTAGTTTTACAATCACGTTTCCAACGGCAAACTCAACCTCTGCCATTTTAAGAATTAGTTAGGAGTAATTATGTTAAAAGAAACACAGGGCTTTGGTGATCACGCTGTAGCCACATTACAAGCAAATGCCAATATTCCAGAAGGAATGGGCGTTGAAGGTTTTTATCACGTTGAATGCCGTGATGCAGCCGGTAATTTAAAATGGGAAGAAGAGTTTCCTAACCTAGTTGTGGCTGTTGGTAAACAATTATTGTTAGATACATTGCTACGTACATCAGGCACATACACAACAACTGGCCCATTCTTAGGTCTAATCAATAACAGCACAACATTTGCTGCAGCTGATACCATGACTTCAAAAACATGGACAGAACTTACAACTTATACTGTTGGTGGTTCAGCTGTTCGTGGTACAGCAGTATTTGCTGCTTCATCATCAACCGGCTCTACACCATCAAACGTAACAACATCAACTGCAACAGCAATCACATATACAATGACTGGCTCTGCAACAGTTTATGGCTGCTTCTTGGTAACAGGTTCAGGTGCTGTAAGTACTTTATCTAGCACTGCTGGTGTTCTTTATTCAGAAGGTAATTTTGCTACTGCTAAAACAGTAACTTCAGGCGATACAGTAAGCGTTACATACTCTACTACAGCTACAAGCTAAGGAGTCATAAATGGCTCTAGTGTTAAAGGACCGTGTACAGGAAACCGGTACAGCCAATACGACTGTAAGTTTTACACTTGCAGGTGCAGTTACTGGTTTCCAATCATTTGCCAGCGTTGGAAATACCAATACTACTTTTTATACTGCCGCTGATTCCTCTGGGAATTGGGAGGTAGGCGTAGGCACGTACTCAACTACCGGCCCTACATTAACACGTACTACAATCTTAGCTTCTAGCAATTCAGGAAGTGCTGTTACTTTTCCAGGTGGCGTCAATGTATGGGTAGACTATCCATCTGAAAAATCAATTAACTATGACGTTAATGGTGTAGCAACAATTGGTTCTACTTTAAATTATACAGATACAGGTATTATTGCTTCTTTTGCCTCTACTGTAGCTGGATATAATCAAGTCATTCTTCAAAACTTAAGTAGTGCTACTAATGCATCTACTAATTTTAATGTATCAAATAATAGTGCTACATCAACTACAGGGTTTGCAGAATTAGGCATCAACTCAACTACATTTAGCAATGGATCAGGTTGTTTTAATATTGCTGGTGCAGCATATCTAGCTTCCGCTTCTACTGATTTATCTATTGGTACATATGGTGCATACAATATTCACTTTGCTACCAATAGTAATACTACTGATTCAATGACCATCTATAATGATGGTGGTATTTCATTAGGTACTTATGGTGATCCAGGTTTAGGTAATATTGCAGTCAACAAAATTGTTCCTGGTTTAACAATCGTTACAGCAGCAGGTGGAACTACAACGTTAACTGCGGCTTCTACCTACTATCAAAAATTAGTTGCTGGCACAGGCGGTCAAACATTTAAGCTCCCTGATGCTACTACCTTGTTAGTTGGCACAACATTTATTTTTGATAATGACTCTAGTGGGACATTAACAATTGTTGATAATGCTTCTGGTGCAGTTGATACAATTCAACCTGGATCTTTAGATTATATTTATCTTGAAGCCAATGGTACGGTCGCTGGGTCTTGGGGTATGTATGCATTTATTCCTGCCAATTATGACTTTAGCACAACAACTGCTAACTTTGGTACTGCTACAATTACTAACGCTACGTATCAAGGCAATACAATTGCTACAGGTTATGGTGGAACAGGTTTAACTACATTTACTGCAGCTAATAATGCTTTATATTCAACTTCAGCAGGCGCATTAGCAGCTGGTACATTGCCAGTCTTAGCCGGTGGCACAGGCAACACCACAGGTCAAGCAGCATCTGTAGCTAACTCTCATACTGCAGGCACAGGATTAAGTGGTTCATCATATAATGGTTCAGCAGCGGTCACTTGGAACTTAGCTAATACAACAGTAACAGCCGGCTCTTATACATACTCTTCAATTACAGTAGATGCACAAGGTCGTTTAACTGCAGCTTCTAGTGGCACAGCTCCAGTAACAAGCGTTTCAGGTACAGGCGTTATATCATCTACTGGCGGCACAACACCAACAATCAGCATTTCTCAAGCCACTACATCTACAAGTGGTTACTTAAGCTCTACTGACTGGAATACGTTTAATAGCAAAGGCTCTGGTACAGTAACGTCTGTAACTGGTACAAGCCCAGTAGCATCAAGTGGTGGTGCAACACCAGCAATTAGCTTGGCTTCAGGTTATGGTGATACACAAAACCCATATGCATCTAAGACAGCAAACTACTTCTTGGCAGCACCTAACGGCTCTGCTGGCGTACCTACATTCCGCTTAATTGTTGCGGCTGACATTCCTACATTAAACCAAAATACAACAGGATCTGCAGGATCAGTTACAAATGCATTAACAGCTGGCACAGGTATTTCCTATAGTTCTGGTACAACATACAATGGATCTTCAGCAATCACCATTAATAATTCTGGTGTAACTTCAGCTGTAGCAGGCACAGGTATTTCTGTATCAGGCGCAACAGGCGCAGTAACAATTAGCCTTCCGCAAGCAGTTTCTACCACATCAAGTGTACAGTTTGGTTCATTGGGTGTAGGTACTGGCGCATCTGGCACTACTGGTGAAATTCGTGCAACTAACAACGTAACTGCATACTATTCAGATATGCGCTTCAAGGATAAAATCAGTAACATTGATAATGCCCTTGCTAAAGTTCAAACATTAGATGGTTTCTACTATGAAGCTAATGAACTTGCTCAATCTTATGGATATGAAAAAAAACGTGAAGTTGGGGTATCAGCACAACAAGTACAAGATATTATGCCTGAAGTTGTAGCTCCAGCACCAATTGACGAAAACTACTTAACTGTTAGATATGAACGTTTAGTGCCATTATTGATTGAAGCTATTAAAGAACTTAAAGCAGAAGTAGATGCATTGAAGGGTCAATAATGTTTGGGCTTAATACATTTGCTCAATCTCCTTTCAACGCTTTAGGCGGTGGAAATTCATATGTATTTTCTATTTCTGAAAACTTAAAGCCTGCAGATGCCAATACTCAGACATGGACATTTTTAGATAGTATTGCTGAAAATATTGGGTTAACTGATAATAATTCAGAAGCAGGAATATTCATTGAAAGTATTGTTGAAAACATCTTATCTATTGGAGATTCTAGCACTCAACAAAGCACATTTAGCCAGTCTCTATCAGAGAACTTAAATCCATCTAATTCACAATTAATTGCAGCTCAGTTTGCTCAAAGCATAACAGAAGCTATAACAGTTAATGATGTTCTTGTAGCATATTTTGCAGCATTGGATTCTATCGCTGAACCAATTACAATGGCTGATGCTTATTCAGTTATTTCACAGCTATATGAAATAATTTCTGAAAATATTAATAATGCAGATACTCCGTCTATAACTGCACAATTTTCTACGACTATTACAGAAAATATTAAAATTGCAGATGCAATAAGTGTTGTTGCTCAATTCTTATCTAACATCACCGAAAATATTTCTATCAATGATTTAATAAATGTTGGTATTGCATATTTCTTAACAATAACAGAAAACTTAAAACCTGCAGATGCAGAAACTGCAATATTAATTGTTATAGCAAGCATACAAGAAAATATTGGATTGCAAGATAATGAGTCTGTAACAGCTGCATTTAAATCATCTATTATTGAATCTTTTGCAATGTTAGATAAGCTTTATCCATCTGGATGGGTAAAAATAAATGACAGTCAATCAATAACTTGGAACTCTATAAGCAATACACAATCGCCAAATTGGAGTATAATCAGCAACGATCAAACACCAGGGTGGAACTCTGTGAATGATTCTCAATAAGGAAATATCATGGCATCAACCTATTCAACCAGCTTAAGAATACAACTTATCGGAACAGGCGAACAGTCTGGTGTCTGGGGTAGTACCACAAATTCCAATTTGGGAACCATCATTGAACAGGCTATTACTGGTGTTCAAACTATCTCATTATCTGGAACATCGCTGACTCTTACGTCTTTAAACGGTGTACCAGATCAAGCACGTAATGCAGTGTTAATTTTTACTGGCACACCATCAGGCACATTTACAGTAACAACTCCTGCGGTACCGAAGTTATATACCATATTTAATAATACAACTGGTGGATATGGGATTGTTATTACATCCGGCTCAGGCTCTACCATTACCATTCCAAACGGATCAACATATGCCGTATATTGTGATGGCACCAATTATTACAATGCAAGTGCATTTAACTCAGCCAACGTAGCTATTACTGGCGGTACTATTAATGGCGCAACAATTGGCGCAACTACACCTTCAACTGGTGCATTTACCACACTATCATCATCTGGCCTAGCATCACTTAACTCATTGAATTTAACATCTCCATTAGCAGTAAACTATGGCGGCACCGGCACATCAACGCTAACAGGCATAGTATATGGCAATGGTGTATCATCAATGACAGCAGCTACAGCGGCTCAAATTGTAAGTGCAATTGGATCAACTGCAGTTACAAATGCTACTAATGCTACCAACGCAACAAATGCTACAAATGCCACCAATGCAACAAACGCTACCAATATTACTAATTCTGGTGGTTGGAATGTGACTCCTAGCGGAACAAATTTATATTTTAATTACAATGGAACTAATGTAGCAAAACTAGATTCATCAGGTAATTTAACGACAATTGCTAATATCACAGCGTATGGGACAGTATAACTATGACACTTAACTCTTCAGGACCAATTAGCTTAGCAGGAACTACTGCTGGGCAATCAATTGAAATTGAAAACGGTGGTAACGGTACCACAACAATCAGCCTTAATGATACCGCTGTACGCACATTGGCTGGTGTACCATCTGGTGCGATTACAATGCCAACTAACTTTTATGGCAAATCTAATTCAGTTAATATTAGTTACACATATACATCTAATACGACTAATGCGTCTTTAAATGTTACATCTATTAGTGGATATGTAGCAGGTAAATCAAATATTACAGTCACAGTAAATAGTGGGGTTTACTTATGGTCTAACTCTACAGGAACACCAGGCCTTACATTAACTGGTGGTACAACTGGCGATACTGTAAAACTTGTTAATAATGGTTATATTATGGGACAAGGGGGTAATGGAGGTGCCTCTGGGATTAATGGAAATGCAGCAGGGACAGCTTTAAGTATAGGATATAATATTTCTCTTACCAATAATTCATATATTAGTGGCGGTGGCGGTGGAGGTGCTGGCGGTACAGGTAATAATTGTCGTGGAATACCTGGCGGAGGTGGCGGTGCTGGTGGTGGTAATGGAGGTACTGCTGTAAATGTTGGCGGAGCAGGTGGAGCTGTAGGAGCTACTGGGGCTAATGCTTCAACCGCTGGTTGTTATCTATCCACTGCTGGAGGAAAAGGAGGTGGGGCTGGTGGAGGTGGCGGTGGTCTTGATAATAATGGATCTTGCTCCGCTGGTGCTGGTGGTGGTGGTGGAAGAATTTTACCTGGAGTTAGTGGGGCTGGCGGAAGTGGAGCTTATCCTGGTGGTAATGGGGGTTCTTCTAATAGTGTAGGTTCTAATGCTACACTTGCAGGGGCAGGTGGAGGAGGTTGGGGAACCTCAGGAGGTTCTAATAGTGGTAGAACAGGAGGAGCTGGAGGTAATGCTATTGCACTTAATGGACACACAGTCACATATGTAGTAACAGGTAACGTATGGGGGGCAGTATCATAATGGAAATTTATTTAATTTATGATGTAGTTAATGGTCAAATTATTTATTTTGTTCCTGATTCTAATACTCAATCTCAAGGACAAAATTTAAACATTCCAAATACAGTTTGGAATATAGGAAATATCAATGATGCTACTAATCAGTTAAATACATTACAATCTATATATCTTACATCAGATGATGCAAAAGAACATATAACTTGCACTAAATGTATAGGTCAAACAGAAGAAGGATATTTAACTTGGATTGCTTGTGATTTGTTTTTTGAAACAGATAATACTGATACCATATATGAGCTTCACACAGATACTAATCCAGGGTTTACAAGGGCAACTGGATTAGCAGAAGCTAAAACTATATATGCACAAAAGCAACAAGATATATTGAATTGGGCAGGACTTGCTCAAGTGAATACATTAACAGAATTACCACAACCAAAGGTGCCAAAATCACCTGCATAAGGATGAATAATGAGTAATGATACGTGGGATCAGTTTGATTATTTTCCTTCAAGTGTTTATACACTTAGTAAGCCAGAGTTTTTAAAAGATGTAAAAGCAGTTTCAGATAGATATTTAAAAGAAGTTCCAAAAGATACAAATGAAATTTATCCTGTTAGAATGACAGGTAATTACATGAATGAAGATAGTATTAGAGGATTTACAGATTATATTCTTAATACTGCTTGGAATATTTTAGATTCTCAAGGTTATGCAATGGATAACTTTAGAACAGTTTTTACAGAGATGTGGACACAAGAACATTACAAACTTTCCTCTATGGAAACGCATGTACATGGATTTGGTGTACAGCTAGTAGGATTTTATTTTTTAGACTGTCCGAAAGATGGTTCTATAGTAGTATTCCAAGATGCTAGATTAGGTAAGGTATTAACAAGTCTTCCAGAAAAAGATCCTACCAAAGCAACACAGGCTAGTAATATGGTGAACTTTACACCAGAGCCGGGATTTTTAATGCTGACTAATGCTCACTTGCCACATTCATTTACACGTAATGCTTCTAATGATCCGGTAAGGTTTGTGCATTTTAATATTGGTGTGATTCCAAATCAACAAACATCATGCCCAGCACCGGCTGAAGTGATATGAACAAGTACCTGATTAGGTTCAATAAAACTAGAGGTATGCCAGGTCGTGGTACAGTTGATCACGTATGGAGAGTGTTTGAAAATGGTAAGGAATATCTATTTAAACATATCCAAATTAACGTCCCATGCCATGATGAACGCACAGGTGAAGACTGGAATATGGCTTGCACTGGCATAATGACAATAGATAGAGATACATCTACAGGAATAATCAATGAAAAATAATATAGATTTTACGTATGAGTATTCAACAATTAATTTGTTTCAAACTAAAGTTAATATTTTAACTGGTAAATATGCCAGAATAGAAATAGAGTTTGCAAGTTCAGGTGTGATGCATGGTCATGGTTATCCACTATTTAACTTTCAATATCAGCTATATAAAACACCAGATGACTTTAATATAAATAGTAAATTTGAAGACTATTTAACTAAGTTACTGATTGCTGTGATTGATGATAGAAACAAAGATCCACAAGCAAAAGAGAAATTAGAAAATGCAGCAGGACTACAGTTCATACCGTCTCCAGTTGCATACTTTGAAGCCACAAGAAAACTATCATATAGTCAATCTAAAATATTGATAAATATGACATTTCGTAATTATGTGGTTGAGGTATATATTAATCCAATGTTGGAAAAGATGTATGCACTTCAAGATAAGATACATGATTATTTTATGACTCATTTTAAGTTTTTAAACAAATGATTAATTCAAGAAGTTTATCTGATTTAAAGCCAAAAGTAGCTGCACTTGCTAGTGAGTTTATTAATCGCTGCAAGGCTGAAGGTATTGATGTGATTATTACATCAACATATCGTGACGCTGAATGTCAGGATAAATTATACGCACAAGGCCGTACTCTACCTGGGAAAAGGGTGACTAATGCAAAAGCAGGACAAAGCTTTCATAATTGGCATGTTGCTTTTGATTTTTGCCCTATTGTTAATGGCAAACCTATTTGGAATGATGAAGCTGTATTTACCAAATGTGGTGAGATTGGTGAGAGTCTTGGCTTAACATGGGCTGGAAGATGGACTGGTACCATGAAGGAAATGTCACACTTGCAATATACTAATGGATTAACGTTAGCAGAATTTCAAGAAGGAAAGACATTTTGAAGCTACCTAAATTCTTACATGACATTTTGACGGAGCCAGACAATGAAACTTATTGCATTATTAAAGCAATGGCTGCAGTCGGAACATTTGCGTTCATCGGTCTTGGTATTACTCATATCGTACTTAACCATACTTTTGATTTTATGGGTTTCGGCACGGGCTTAGGTGCATTGATGGCTGGTGCAGGTGGTGGTGCCTTAATGAAAAAGGATACAATAATTGTTGACAATAATTAAAGCTTACTGGAAATATATCTTAGCAGCAGTATTGATTGTTGTTGCTTTTATTTATGGCTATTATCGTGGCTATGAACATGAGAAAAAAGTACTAGATGCAACTGTAGTGCAATATAAAGCACAACAAGATATTGCTGAAGCTCATAACAAAGACGTATTAAAACAGCAACAACAAGCATCTGACAATCTTATTAAGGAGTATACTAATGCGAACAATGATCTTAAGTCTTACTATGCTGCTCATCCCAATATTAAGTGGGTGCGCCCCAGTGGTAAAACCAGTGGTACAGTGTCCATCAAGAGCGAAAGCACCAGCGGAACTGATGACACCGCCCAAGGCGATTTATCTGGTACCAATGGAGACACGCCCTCAAATGTATCAGCAGTAATTGATGATTGTGCAGCTGATATTCAGCAATTAATGTTCTTACAAGAGTTTGAAAAAGAGCAAGAAGGTATTCAATAATGGCATTACAAAAACTTGTATATCGTGCTGGTCTAAACCGTGAAGGTACAAACTACTCTAATGAGGGTGGTTTCTATGACGGTGATAAGATTCGCTTCCGTTCTGGACAGCCGGAAAAGATTGGTGGCTGGATACAAGTATCGCCTAGTCAATTTTTGGGTCATGCCCGTTCATTATGGACATGGGTTGATGCTGATGGTGTAACTGCTTATTTATCTTTAGGCACTAACGTTAAATATTATATTTACTATGCTGGTGTATATAATGATATTACGCCAATCTATCGTACCGATGGCACAGCACTATCACCACCATATCAATTATCAGCCAATCCAATCTCAGTACAATCCGGCTCTAAAGTTGTTACATGTACAGATGCAAACTATGCACCAAATATAGGTGATTATGTTCTTATTTCTTCAAGTGCTACTGTTGGTGGATTAACTATTAGCGGTGAGTATTTAATTACAGGGACTCCAACATCAACAACATGGACAATTAATGCAAATAACCCAGCATCATCTACAGCTACTGGTGGTGGTACTGTAACATTCCAATATGAATATCCATCAGGCCTTGACGTTGCAACAACAGGTCTAGGATGGGGTGCCGGCCCTTGGTCTTATACAGTTCCAGTTACACTTGGAGTTAATCCTTTAGCTACTACTAGCGGTAGTAATGTTATTACAGTAACTCAAACAGCGCACGGCCTGACTACAGGAAACTGGGTATATATTGCCGGATCTACAGCAGTAGGTGGAATTCCAGCATCTGATATTAATACAAACTTTACAGTTACAGTCACTGGTACTAATACTTATACAATTACCACTCAAGGCACTGCCACATCTACCACTTCTGGTGGTGGATCTAATATTAGTGTTTATCCGCAAAATGGTTCACGTGGATGGGGATCAGCTAGTACGGCTGGCTTAACTCAACAGTTACGTTTATGGACAAATGATAACTATGGCGCTGACTTGGTGATTGCACCACGTGGTGGCCCTATTTACTATTGGAAAGATTCTGGTGGTGTTGGTACACGTGCTGTTACTCTGGCATCATTGGCAACTCCAGCAGGAAATGATCCTACATTTGTTCCAACACAAACATATCAAGTACTAACTTCATCTATTCAGCAATTTATTATTGCAATAGGTTCCAACTCATACAATGGCGGTACATATTCAGCAACATTTAATCCAATGCTAGTGCGCTGGTCTGATCAGGCAAATCCAACGCAATGGGTTCCTTCGGTTACAAATCAATCTGGTGAGTTTGCTTTGACTAATGGCTCATATATTATGACGTCAATGGCTACTAGACAAGAAAACTTGATATGGACAGATTCTTGTTTATATTCAATGCAATACATTGGATATCCATATGTATTTAACTTCCAAGTATTGATGGATAATATTTCTATTCTTTCACCAAATTCTGCAGTAACTGTTGCTAACGTAACTTACTGGATTGGTAAAGGTAAATTCTATACATATGCTGGTACTGTACAAACATTACCATGTTCATTGCGCCAATACATATTTGATGATATTAATCTACAACAATCATTCCAAATATTTGCAGGAGCAAATGAAGCATTTAATGAAGTATGGTGGTTCTACGTAAGTAATGAAAGCTCAGACAATACTATTGATAAGTATGTGATTTACAATTACTTAGATAAAGTGTGGTCATATGGAACAATGGCTAGAACAGCATGGCTGCAATATGGTATTAATCCATATCCTGTAGCGGCAGATTACAACAGCAGATTGCTATATCATGAGGTAGGAACTGATGACGTATCCACAGCTTCACCGCAACCTATTGTTTCATATATACAATCTTCAGACTTTGGCATTGAGGCTGGAGATCATTTGGGATTCGTATGGCGTATGTTGCCTGACGTCAATTTTAATGGATCTACAGTAAATCAGCCAACTGTAACAATGACTTTATATGGACGCCAAAATTCTGGTGCACCATATGTTGCATCCGATATAGATCCTGTGGTCAGTGCAAATAATTACCAAACGCAATCTGAGTATACGATAGAACAATATACCGGCCAAGTTTACACAAGACTTCGTGGGCGTCAGATGGCCTTCCAGTTGAAATCAACAGACCTTGGTGTAGCATGGCAGTTGGGTACTCCACGTATTGATCTTAAACCAGCAGGTAGACGATGAGTTCGGTTAATTACACCGTCAAACCAACCGTTGCGCCTAACTTACCAACAGCGCAAACAGAGTATTCTGTTGATTATGAAATACAGCTTACTAACGCATTACGATTGTATTTCAATCAATTAGATAACTTTACGCAGAATGCAGCTAAGCCTGCTTCTGGTACTACAGCACATAGACCAAACTTTAATTTACCAATAGGTGCTACCTACTTTGATACCACACTTGGAATTCCAATTTGGTATAATGGCTCACACTGGGTAAATTCTAGTGGCACTATTGTGTAAAACCCTATAAAATGTAATACATTGACAAATTGGTGCAATTATGAGCCTACAACTAGCAGCAAAACATTTAGAAGCCCACGGACGTGGGGATGATACCCATCTAGTCCATATGACTACTGGTGAGCTTGCTTCACTGCAAAAGCTTGCTGAAGCTAAAGGTGGCTCATTAACAATCAATCCTCATACCGGCTTACCTGAAGCTGGCTTCTTAAGTGCATTACTTCCTACTGTTGCTGGTGTGGCGTTAGGTGCTATTACTGGTGATCCTTTATTAGCAGCCGGAATTGTTGGTGCTGGTGATTATGCGCTTACCGGAAGTCTTGGCCAAGGCTTAATGGCCGGCTTAGGTGCTTGGGGAGGGTCATCATTTGGCGGTGACTTAGCAAGTTTTAGTGCAGCTCCAGCAGCTACAGCTGTTGATCCAAGTATTGCTTCAGCAGGACTTCCTGCTGGAATGGATACTAGCGCAATGACACAAGATCAATTGGATAATTTAAAGGCTCTTTATAATACACCAGGAACTCAAACCGCTGCTAATGCAGCTACAAATGCTGCTACAACCACAGCTGCTAATGTTAGTCCTTATGTAAAAGGCACTGAAGGTGGATATACATGGGATCAATTGTCTAGTGGTGCTAAAGATGCATTTAATAATCCATCACAATTCTTAGCTCAGCCTGGCGCAAAGATGGCAACATTAAGTGCTTTTGGCGGCCCACTAATGGCAGGCTTGTCTGCAGTAAACCAACCGGTTCCAACAGCAACACAGTCTGACAATTCAAATCCAATGGGATTAAAAGTTAATCCACAATGGACCGGCCCTACTGTTCCTGCACAGCCAAATCCTTACTATAAAGAACAATACGCTAACTATGCAAAAACTCCATATAACCCACTTACAGCAGCTGGTGGTGGTTTAATGGATGTTAATCGTTATGCTGATCAAGGCATGACTACAGATGATGTTGAATCAGATTCAACAACAAATAGCAAATACAATGCAATTCAAGATATTCAAAAGGGTGCTGCAATGATGAGCACTCCAAAGCCTGAAATGCCATCAGCACATATGGCTTATCATTCTGCAGCTCATGACCCAGGCATTGTTGCATACTCAGAAGAAAAGTATAAAGCAGCTGATCCTTATGCACGTGCAGTAGGATTGATGAATGATATAAGATCAGGCGCATTTATGCCAGGAAAGAGCGCCATGACATCTGCTGGCGGATTAGGCGTAATTCCAACTGATCCGGCTGTAGTAGCTCAACAACAGATTGCAGAACAAGCACAAGTTCCTGTTACCTCTAAAGAGGGTGGATTACAGTTTGCTCATGGTGGTGATATTCATTACAGCATGGGCGGCATTGGTTCATTAGGTGGATATTCAGATGGCGGTAGCTTGCTTAAAGGACCGGGCGATGGCGTAAGTGATTCAATCCCTGCATCTATCGGACACAAACAGCCGGCTAGATTGGCTGAAGGTGAGTTCGTTATTCCTGCACGTATTGTTTCAGAACTTGGCAATGGCTCAACTGATGCTGGTGCTAAGCGCCTATATGCAATGATGGATCGCATTAAAGCTAAACGTGCAGCCACAAAAGATATTGCAGCAGATACTAAAGCATATAAATACTTACCAGCATGATCATTTACGAAGACGTTAATGGTGTAGATTTCATTGAAGAATTTATGCAGGTTCTTCCACTGCACTATGATGAGCTTTGCGTTACAAAAGAGTTTCCATTAAATCCTGATTGGGATGCATACAAAGCAATGGCACAAGCCGGAATGTTGCGTACAATTACTTGTAGGAATGATGGCGAACTCATTGGTTATATTGCATTTTTTATCCAGCCACATGTGCACTATAAAGATTGTAAGACTGCTTATGAAGATGTTTACTTTATCAAAAAAGAATATCGCAAGGGTAGAGTAGGCATTAAGTTGTTTCAATATGCTGAGAAAGTTTTAAAAGAACGTGGCATCAACCGAATCATTGCTCATACAAAGATTCATTTAGATAACAGTAGATTGTTTGAATACTTAGGTTACAAACATACAGATAAACTATTCACAAAAATTTTATAGTAGGTAAAGCCATATGAGATATAACCATTTTGACATGTTGCCAGAAAATGCATTCCAGCCAGTTGGCAAACGTATGACATTAGAGGGTGGCGGATCTGCACCTTCAGGCCCTACTAACACTACTGTTACGAATACCAACATTCCTGACTATGCGCAGCCATATGTCACGAACATGTTGAACGCAGCTCAATCACAAATCTATAATCCATCTGGCACAGGCTTTAATGCTTATACTCCATACAGCAATAATCCTGCTAATTATGTAGCTGGATTTTCACCATTACAACAGCAGGCGCAATCATCTGCAGCAAATCTACAAGTTCCAGGACAGTATGATTTAGGCTCTAATTTAGCTGCTCAAGCTGGCTATGGTTCATTAGGTGCTGCCAATCAAGCACAAGGACTAATGGGCCAATCATTGGGCTATGGTAATCAAGGTGCAATGTTAGGCAACATGGCTGCTAATATGGCTGGCATGGGTTATGGTGCTGGTCAAAACTTTGCTAACCAAGCAACCAATCCATATGCTGTACAAGCGTACATGAACCCATATTTACAATCATCATTGCAACCACAATTGCAAGAGATGCAACGTCAATACGGAATTACTGGTCAACAAGAACAAGCTAATGCTACGCAACAAGGTGCATTTGGTGGCTCACGTGAAGCATTGATGGCCGCTGAAAATGAGCGTAATAAAAATACAGCAATGAATCAAGCAATTGGTCAGGGCTACAATACTGCATTTAATAATGCTCAAGCACAACAATTGGCAGCTGCTAATCTTGGTCTACAAGGTATGCAAGCTGGTAATGCTGCAATTAATACAGGTATTGCTGGCGCACAAACAGGATTACAAGGTGTTGGTCAAGGAGTTAATGCTGGTCAATATGGCTTATCCGGCTTAGCTCAAGCAGGTGCTCAAGGTACAAACCTTGCAAATATTGGCACTCAACAATTGGGTGCACAACAAGGTGTTATTGGTACACAAGCACAACAAGGTGCAACACAACAAGCGCAACAACAAAACATTATCAACCAAGCAATTCAAAACTACGCTACTGCACAGCAATATCCGTACTTGCAATTGGGTACACTCAACTCTATGTTGCGTGGTCTACCAATGCAACAAGCTACTACATCAATGTATCAAGCTGCACCAAGCGCTGTACAACAATTGGCTGGTCTTGGTACCGCTGGTATAGGCTTAAGCTCATTAATGAATAAGTCGGCCGGTGGTGGATTGCAAAAAGATAAAGTATCACGTTACGATGCTGGTGGCGCAATTCCTATGCGTATGATGAGCAATGATCAGCTCAAACAAGTACAACAAAGCCCAGCTGAAAGTGCTATTGGTAAAGTAGTAGCACAAGGTCAACTTGGGTTAAATCAATATGTAGCTAATAATCCTCAAGCTGCTCAAGTATTGAGTCAACCATTACCATTGCCACAGCCAGGTCAAGGCTTGCCTCCACAGCAGCAAGTAGCTCAGGCTCCACAAAACAGAGCTGGCCTAGGCGCTATTGCAACGCCTCCTGATTTAACAACGGTTAGAGCAGCTAGTGGTGGCATATTAGCTTTTGCAGATGGCGATGTAATTCAGAAAGAAAAAAATAAAGAAGCTGCAGATTCATTGATTGGTGATTCAATGAGAGATCAAGGTGCTGCATCTAATTTTATGAATAATGTTCCAGGTCTTCCTATGCCTGCAGCTCCAGCAGCTCCACAAGATGGTGGTGGCTATACAATGACGGCTGCGGATCAAGAACCTAATACAGTTGCTATGCCACCAGATCAGCCGGCTGCAGGTCTTGCTAACATTCCTGTTAAAAAGGATGGCACAATTGATGAAGTAGCATTCTTGGCTCAAGCAATGGGTAAAGACCGTGCTACAGAAGCTGTTGCTGGTCATTTAGCAGACATCAAAAAAGAGATTGAAGATCGCAAAGCTACTATGAAAGATGAAGCTTTAATGCGCTTTGGATTAGGATTAATGTCAGCGCCATCACGTACAGGTCATGGTTTTGCAGACTTGCTTACTAATGTGGGTGCGTCAGGTACTGGTGCTATGAATTGGTATGGTACTCAACAAGCTCAAAATGTATCTGATGCTAATAAAGTTGCAGATGTTGAAATGAATGCAGCTAAGGCAGATCAAGCACGTCAATTACAATTAGCACAAGGCATTATCACAGCTGAGCAATCAAGAGCAGCTAAAGAAGCGGCGCTTGGTCAAACTAAAGCAACTCAAGATCTTCAAAATCAATATCGTGAAGACGCTCTTAAGGAAAGAGGCGGTAAGGATTTCATGGCAACTGTTCGTGCTGAAGAAGAGAACCTAAGAAAACAAAATCAATTTGCTGGCTTGCCATCTGAAACTATTCATGCAATGGCATGGAATAATGTGGTAGGATCTTTATCTCCATACATGTCAGGTATTTTAGGAAGTCCAGTTCCAATGAGGGTGCCAAAACCACCAGCACAACCGGCTCCTCCACCTGGAGTATTAGAGAATATTTCTAATTGGTGGCATAACTCAGGAACAAAACCAGAGAATACAGCATCAGCAAATCCTGGTGCAGGAAGCCCACAAATAGATGCATACACAGCGGAATTAGCAAGACGTAAAGCAGCACAAAATCAGTCTTAAGGATATTAAATGGCAATAGATGTCAGTAAGTTAAGTGACAGTCAATTAGAACTGGCTAGTCAAATTGCTACGGAAGCTCAACGTCAAGGCATAGATCCAAACTATGCTGTTGCTCAAGCTTATCAAGAAAGCCGGCTGTCTCAGTATGTTGGTGAGGGCGATAAAAGAAAACCTTTAGTATCTAATCAAGATGCCTATGGTGTGATGCAAATTACGCCTGCAACGGCAAGAGGCTTTGGCTTTACTAAAGAAGATCTAATGACACCGGAAGATAATATCCGTGCTGGTGTTGCCATCATGAAACACAATCTTGATAAGTATCAAGATCCTGCCACTGCACTTCTAGCTTATCATCAAGGTGAGCCTACTGTAGATAAGTATTTAAAAACCAACGACTTATCACATCTAGGTGATAAAGGACTTGATTATGTTGCTAAGATTAATCAGAACTATGATTTAGCGCACAATACTGGTTATTATCAAGAGCCACAAGCAGTTCCTGTTGCTGCACCACAAGATAAAAATGCCGCTCCAAAACAAAACATAAACTGGGCTGGAACTGGTCCAGAAATGAGTTTTAAAGATTGGATGTTGCATGGTGATACCGGAACTTATCTTAAAGGTGCTCTTAATAGTGATCAACAAAATATGCAGCAGGCAGATAAAAATGTCATTGCTAATTTTGGTCCTGAAATTAAAAATAATCCTAAAGCTTATCATGAACAATTCAATGCTGAATATAAAGCTTTAAGAAATCAACAAGCAGAACTACAGGATCAAAAAGAAGCATCAGAACCTGCGCCTCCATCATTGCGTGAAAGTTTAGGCCAGCTTGGATCTGAAATAGTCCATCATCCAGTACAAACTGTTAAATCTCTTATATATGAAACACTTCCAGATCTTCCACTTTATTCTGCACTTGCTGCTGCAACGGAAGGAACTGGAGAAACTGTTGCAATTTCAAAAGGTATTCAACGTGCATTAAATGCCGCTAAAAATGTTGGTAAGACCGGAGCATTAGGTGCTGGAACTAATGTAGCCAGACAAACTGGTGAAATGGCTCTTGGTGAAAGACAAGAAATTAACCCACAAGAAGTGCTTAACCAAGCCGCCAACTTTGCTGTATTTGATGCAGGCGTTCATGGTGCTAAGGCTGCATTTGGTGCACTTAAAGGAAAAGGCCCAGAGATTCCACCAGCAGGAGAATTTCAGCCAACAGAAGGTGGCGGTCATGGCATACAAGAAGAACATCTATTTGATACAGAAGACTTAGGTGTTGCTCCAACTGCAACACAGCCTATGGCAACTCCACGTCCAGCTCCTCAGCCTGCACCATTAGCATTACCGGTTGAAGCTACACCAGCACGACCAGTAGCTAAACCTACCATCTATACAGAGATTAACAATGCAGCTAGAGGTGAGAACCCAGCTGGTCCTGTAGAAACTCCAGCCGTAGCACAAGAAGCTGCGCCTGCAGAAGCTGCTCCTCCTGCAATCCAAGAGACTACTCCTCCTGCAATTCCAGAAGCTGCACCTGTTCAAGCGGCAGAGCCTTTACTCCATGAGCCTGCTAAAGATTATAAGGGCGAAGGTCTTCCTGCAGAAGATATTAAGAACCCAAGCTTTGATTTACTAGATAAGCGCATTAGTGATTTTGACAGAATCTATTCTGAGTTATTGCCATTAAATGAAAAGATGAGCAATCTAAGACGTCCTAGACGTGCTGACTATGACAAGCTCAATAAACTTACTAGCGAACTTAGAGATCTTCATTACTACACAAGAAATGCTGTGGGTGATAGCTGGAATACTCCAAAAACAAAAGCAGCTGAGTTAATTGATAAGTCTATCTTTTTACCAAGTGAAGAGAATTTAAATGCTTTAAAAGATCACATTGATGAATTAAAAGCTAAAGCCGGCTTGCCTCCTACAGAGCGCCCATTAACACCAGCTGAGATTATTCAGCAAAGACAAGCTCAGCAAAGATCTGAAGCTGCTAAGAAGACGCAAGCACAACAACGTATTGTTGATCCGGTTAACGATGACATCATTACTGCCATTGCAAGAATGGGCGGTATGGATATTAAAGAAGCTGCATCTGAGTTCGGTCTTGATCCAGCTGACATGAAGAACAAAGGTGTTGGCTTTAGACGTGCATTCCATGCCGGAGAAAATGCTAAGTCATTGGATACGATGCGTGAAGCATTGGCACAATACGGTTATATATCTCCAGACTCAACTATCTCTGAATTTGGTGATGTTTTGCATGATGCTTTATCTGGAGAAAGAATTCTTACTCCTGAAGGCCATGAACATGAAATGCGCCAAAGATATGAAGGCGATGTTGCCACACAAGAAGCAGAACATAATGCATTGGAACTTCAAGGTCAAACAGAAGCGCAGATTAAAGCTGATGAATTAGCTAAGCAAAGAGCTGCTGCAGAAGAAGCTAAGAAGGCTAACGCTCCAGCACCAGAAGAGTTTGGTTTAACAGGAAGCAATCGTCCGGCTGATGTAGCAGCTGCTCATGGTGCACAGGATATGTTTGGTGCTAAGCCAGAAGAAGTAGCGCCTAAAGAAGTCAACAAAAATGATGTTGGCAATATGGTTAAAATAGAAAAGCCAGGGACTGAAGATGTTATTACTGGCACCATTACAAGAAAATTACCTGATGGAAGAATAGAAGTACGTACTCAAAATGATGGCTATCATTATGTTGATAGAATGGAAATTCTTGAAGATGTAACTCATTCTAAAGCGCATCCAGAAAGCCGTGCTGAAATTGATGATGAAGCTGCTTATGAAGCAAGACAAGCTAAGGCAGAAGCTCATGTTGATGAAGGGCCTATTGGCCAAGCTATCCAAAAAATTGATAGCGGTGAATTGGAAACTAAAGCACAGATCAAACGCTTTGTTCATAAGCTTGAAAAAGAAGGCATCATTGAAGATCCGTCAGATATTTATGAAGCGCTTAGCGACAGAGAGCAGTATGCTGATGACGTTATTTATGAAGTAAGGGACGCATTAGACAGCGCAAGAGATGATGCAGTTCAAGAGTATGCTGATGAACTTGAACGTGATGAAGAACTTGCCAAAGAAGAGCGTACAGCAGAAGAAGATAAATGGTCAGATCCAGACTTCATTCCTTTCAGCATTGAAAAGAGAGCTAAGCCTCACGAACCTAAGCCGGAAGAACTTCCAGGCCACGATACGCCATATTCTGTTACTGAAGAAGAAGCGCAGCGCTCACCATCATTGCGTGTAGAAATTAATAGAATCAAGCGCTTATATGAAAAAGGTAAGATAACTTCTGAAGAGTTTGCTAACAGAGTAAAAGAAATCTTAGACTTTACTAAGAAGCCCGGTACCTATAGAGAACGTGTACGTGGTGCTGAGATCCTTAAAGAGAAACTCCAAAAGGCATTACGCAAAGGTGAGATCACCAAAGAGGCTGTACGTTTAGTTGAATGGTTTATTAATAAGAACCCACAGCTTGTGGATGATCTTGGCATAACTATTCGCTCTGCCAAAGAAGGTGAGATGGCATCCGGATTGTATAATTCAATGGCTAGAATCATGGTACTAATGAAAGGTTCTGCTAGTGATGTAACACCTATCCATGAAATCTTGCACCATCTTGAAAGAATGATGCCGGAACCTATTCGTAAAGCTATTCGTAAAGCGTGGGTAGATAGTTTCATTGAAGCTAAAAAAGCTGCTGATGAAGGTGATGATCCTGCACTTAAGAAATTCTATGACAATCTAGTTAAGTACCACTTAGAAGGCGATACAAAAGCCGGTGAAGATGTACGTAAGGCATTGGCTAATGGTGATGTAGATATTGAACATTATCAAAACTATAACCCATCTGAGTTCTGGGCTGTCAATGGTTCAGACATTATGGCTAATCGCTTTGCAGCTATAAACAAAGGGATTGTTAATCGCTTAGGTAACTGGCTACGTGAGTTTGGTGAAAAAGTTAAATCATTCTTTGGCTTTAAGTCAGATGCATCTATTATCAGAGCATTGGACAGTTTGCAAAAAGGTGATGGTAAATTCGTTACAAATCATATGCTTGCAGAAGAAGGTGAATACAGAAACTTTGATCGCAAGAAAGCTAAAGACTTACAAGATGAGTTTGATGATCTAGGCATTCCACAAGCAGTGCATCATGGCGCTGATACATTAGGTGAGAAGTTTACAAGTGGCATTGGACATCTTAAAGATATTCTTAAAGGACTAGCTGAGCCTAAGAAGTCTGTGAATAAAATGGTTAGCGGATTAGATGATTCACTGACTAATTTCCAAACTGGATTTATCTATGGTGGTATAGGTCTTGAAAAAGCTGAAGCTAAAATGTTTGGCAATAAACTATTCAAGGAAGTAAGAGACTCTGCTGATAAGATCCATAAGGTAGCTATTGCATCAGTTGCACAAATGAATGCATTGCATTCAGGCCATATTGCATCTGCAGTCATGTTGCAAGGTAAATTAGTATTTGATCATGCATCACAAATGTTTAAAGCGATAGCAGATAAGTTCTCAATGCGTAACGTTTTCCTAGCAGAACAAGCAATTTACCGGAAGTTAGGCAAAGATGCCGGCTCTACATTAATGCAATCATATTTAGAAGCTAAACGTGCTAGAAGTATTCAGAATGAATTCTTGAACCGCCAAGCAGAATATGAACGTCAAATTACTAGTGGTGAAGATGCTGAGAAAGCCTCACAAGATCTTAAGAATATTGAGTTCATCTATCGTGATAAGATCCCATCATACTTCTTACTCAGAGATGCTGATGGCAAAGTGATTCGTGATCGCAAAGGCTTCCCTATTATTAATGATGAAGCCATTGATAGAATGATTGCTAAAGAAAAAGCATATCCTGAGCTTCGTCAGATTATGGATAACTGGACTGCAGTAAACCACAACATGCTAGATAACCTAGTTTTTGGTGGAGTGATGAGCAAAGAGCGTGGAGCGCATTTAAAGAGCATAAAAGACTATGTGCCTTGGTCACGTATTACCGATGATACAGAAGAGCTTCATGCGCCTTCTAGTAGCATTTCCGGCTTATCTAATGTATCTAAAGAGAAGAAGTTTGCTAGAGGTGTTGTAGACAAACAGATCAACAACATTATCAGTAACATGGTAAACAACGTGATGATGATGACACGTAACTCAGCACGTAACTATGCAGCATTAAAAATAGCAGCTCAGTTTGGTACCAAAAAAGCCAATGGTAAGCTTGCTGTATTCCCACGTGAAGGTTTAATGCCGGATGGTTCCTTACGCACTAACATTCTTATCAATGGTAAACGTGTCATTATTGAGATTAAAGATCCACATGTGGCACAGGCTATGTTGGGCATGGAATCTATGGAACTTCCAATGATGAGTTTCCTAAGTTCAATGCAGCAGTTTGGTAGACGTGGTGTAACAATTAACCCATTCTTCCAGCTATATCAAGTAGTTAAGGATGCGCCAACAGCTGCTGCAGTAACAGGATTGAAGAACCCAGTGCTTGCTGCTGGTAGGGTGTTGGCAAGCTTTGGATCTGCATTAATGCCTAATGATCCGATTGTTAAGATTCTTAAATCCTATGGTGTTGGTGGTTTCCAATTAGCCGGACGTACTGCTGAGAAGGACTTTGCGCTTTCAATGGGCGTTCAAAACCACAACATTACTTCTGCATTGTTAAAAGCACTAGATCATATCGGTGATGCATCTGATTACGCTCAACGTAGAATTATCTACAAAGAAGTATTGAAACGTACAGGTAGTGAGACTGAAGCAATCTTTGCTGCAAACTCTATCATTGACTTTATGCGTCATGGTAATAGCAAGTTGGCTCAAGCTGAGGTTCGTACTGTAGCATTTATGGGTGCGTTTGCTAACCAGATTGATGTGCTTGGTGATGCAATGACTGGACGTAGATTAGCCGGAGTAAGTAAAGGTAAGGCTGCAGCGCAATTCTATAAAGCCACAGCTGCATTTACTACATTGGCAATGATCTACGCTATGTTGAAGATGAATGATCCTGAGTATCAAAAACTTGATGATCAGACTAAAGCACGTAACTGGATTATTGGCGGATATAAAATCCCAATGTCTACCTCTTACTCATTGTTCTTTAAAACTATTCCTGAAATGGCTTTAAATTACATCATGACTAAGGGAACTACTAATGAAATGGATATGCACCGATTACGCAAAGCCATTACAACAGCAGCTGCAGATTCATTGCTTGGACCAAACCCAATTCCGGCTGGCTTGAGAACACCATTAGAGATTGTTACTGATCATGATTTCTTTACTGGTGGACATATTACGCCACGTGGTATGGAAAACTTACAGTCATTTGAACAGTTTAATTCAAGCACATCTCAACTTGGTAAGACGATCAGTGCATCAACCTTTGGTGCATTAAATCCTATGCAAGCTGACCACTTAGTTAAAGGATGGTTTGCTACAGTAGGCGCATTAGCAATGTGGGGCAGTGATCTATTTACAAGCGATAAGCCGGAGAAGGTTTGGAGTCAGAACCCAGTTATCGGTCAAATGTTCCTGCCAGAAACTCCACATGGTCCAGAAGAGCGCTTCTATGATCTAAAGGAAAGATCAGATAAAGACTACAACACTTGGATGACATTGCAGAAACGTCAACGCCAAGATGAGGCTGCTAAATTCTTTAATGAGAATAAATCTACAATCGTATTGCATGATTATGTTTCTCAATCAGAGTCCGGCTTGAAAGCTTTGAATGGTGAGATCAATCGTATTGCAGATCTTCCAGCAAGTAAGATGTCACCTGCACAGAAAACTGCACAGATGAATTATTACAAAGGCCTCAAGAATCAAATCTTGGATAATGTAAATCACTTCCGTTTGATGGCTGAACGTGGAGAGAACTTTACAATTCCAGAATAGTAATAAAGCAAGCACCACCCTTAATGACTTCCTTACGGATGACATGTAGCTCATCTATTTGGGAGTCATTAACATAACAGCCGGCATGTTCGCAGGCATCTAATAAACTCTTCAGCACATTATCAATATCTCTTTTCCGTTTATCTGGCGGATAAAGATTCACATGCACACTCAATCTTCCTGACATTGCACGTACTTTTTCCCTCACACAAACAGCTAAAACATCTGCCCTAAACTCCTTGCCCTTCTTGCCAATAAACCTTGTTTTGCCTGATTGTCCCCAGTAATGATTGACGCTTGGAGGATATGGTAACTCCAAAGTTATTGATTGCATTGATCTTTTTCTCTTTCTATATAACAGGTGACTAAATAGTGGTACAACCTATTGACATCTTAAAAATAATGGCGCAAACTTATGTCTCATTCAGCAAAGGGGCCGATATGAAACATTTCATTTATACCACAGTTGGTGCGTTTGGACTACTAATGTCTGTTAGTGCTCACGCAGCCACATGGACTATGCCAAACTCAGCTGGCGGTCAGATTGTATTAACAGACAGACAATGTTCAGCAAAGTATCCAAAGCTATTGCAGATGTATGCACGTGGCGCTGATGGCACTACATTAAATGGATGCTGGGCTTTATACGATGGATATGTGCATGTTGTTTACGATGATAGATCAGAGCGTACATATGATCCAAGCATGTTTACAAAGATGGAGTCCTACTAATGCGTAAATTCTTATATGTAGCAGAAGTAAAGATTGATGAAGAGAAGTATCAAGAAGTACTTAGCTGGGGCATTCCACCGGCTGATTTTGTAAACTCAGTTCTTACTGATCACGGAAGAGATCGTGGCTTATTAATGCAGACTGCAGTATATGAAACTGTAGAAAGTATATTTGAGCCGGTAACAGATGAAGCTGAGAATCTAATAGAAACATTTTTACTAGAGGATCTAGAGCTTGAAATTTTAAATAACCGTATGTGCATTGGAGGCAATTGTGAAATCTGAAACAACCAAAGAAGTAGAAGTAACAGCTAAAGTTTCTGCGCCAGTCGCAAAAGAAAAGGTAACAGTGGTAGCAGGAGGCTCAGCAGATTTGCGTATTACGCAAGATAATACACTTCGCAATCAGTTCGCTGTAGCAGTCGCAGATTATGTGCTTAAAGGTATGGACATCACCATCTTAGAAGGCCATGTATCTATCTCACGTTTTACTGAAAAGGTATTCGTGTTAGCTGATGCATTGGTTAAAGAGGCGCATAAGTGAGCCTAGACCTTAAATACCAAAGCACAGGGGACAATGACTCAATAGAAGATGCAATCATTGCTATCACCAATATTAAAACTGTGGATGGTAAATACGTAGATAGTAAAACATTATGGGATGCATTAGAGAAAGCTTGGAAAGCAAGCAGAACTGCATTTGGAGTGACAAACTATGAAACCACATAAATGGGCAAAAGAAATAAAAGCATGGGCTGATGGCGCAGAGATTCAATGTAGAGCTGTAAAAAATACATTAGGTATTACAACGGATTGGTTTGATGCTGAAACCCCCCAATGGCATGACAATGATACTGAATACCGCATTAAATCACAGCCTAAAGAGATACCTGAAATAGTGAAGCACTGGTTAAGTCTAGGTGCAGACATGGAAACAATAGAAAGAATAGCGGCAAAAGTATTGAGTGAAGGTTTTTCAACACAGCCTAAAGAGCCACAGTATTTGTATTTTTATAAATGCGCTTTGCAACATTGCGTAAGAATAGGTGATGTAATGCCAAACGAAGCACTAGGTAAATACATAGGCAAAATTAAACTAGAGGTGGATGATGAGTGATTCTATTTTAATTGAAAAAATTGATAAACTTCAAAAGCAACTTGACCAAGTTACAGTCGTTGTTGATTTAATGGCAAGAATTGAACATGCTAGACAAGAT